>Ga0056115_1000043_pt1 | contig 69207 bp, 58 predicted proteins | sample WorMetOlspDAHAB1_FD_77007 | JGI IMG/M metagenome (GOLD analysis project Ga0056115, IMG submission 77007) | Marine gutless worms symbiont microbial communities from Max Planck institute for Marine Microbiology, Germany - Olavius sp. DAHAB.1 ...
CTTCTCCCCTGGGGGGAGAAGGTGGCCCGAAGGGCCGAATGAGGGGGTTCGGGTCTCTGCTAAGGCTCCAACCGACAAACCGCATAAGGCCCCAGAGCAATCGCGCCCGGGTCTACAATTTCGGTCGCCGCCTGAAACCCGTCCGCATCGCGGCACAGCCGCTGGAAGCCATCCGCATCCGCCATCGCAACCCGAACGGACCCATCTGTCAGTTCCTTGACATTTACCCGCTGCTTCTCCGCCGTCAGGTTCGCCAGCCAAAGGCGCGGTCCGACGCCCGTCTCCATCGCCAGGGCCTGGACCGTCCCGGGCGCGGATGAGGCCGCATCCAGAACCGGCCGCCCGGCCCACGCCGCCAGATCGCGGATCACGTGATAGACCGGATAGACGAGGTCCGCGCCGCCTGCTTCGTCGAACCACGGCTGTTGCCACCCGGCCTTGGCATAGACGATGCCGAAGGGACCGGCAGGCGCACCGAGGCACACGCCTTCCACCCCATGACGCGCGGCTGCCGCTGCGTAGCCCAGCACCCAGGCGGCGTTCAACAGGCCGCGCTGGCGCGGGTCCACCCGGGCCATCGCCACACGTTTGTTGTCGGGGTTCTCCATCGGCGCGGCGCCGTAGGGGTTGAACCGCATGCCGATGGCGCTGGGGCCGATCCAGTACGGCTTTTCCGGCGCCATCGCCATGGCGGACTTCATCACAGACGGCAGTGCCTCCAGGCTCTCCATGACGCTGACGTCATCGCCCGCATGCACGATGGGGCATGTAGTGTGGGAGATGAAATCCAGGGCACGGGCAAGGGGCCGCTTGCGGTTCAGCTCGGTAAAATAGCTGTGCATGCCGCCGCCAAGGGCTGCATGGGGAAAGACGCCGTGGGTTTCGGCATAAACCGCTTCCAGCGGCGGCACCGCCGGCCATTCCTCGTTCGGCTGATAGCTTGAATGATAGGCCCGCGGCGAAACCGAGATCCGGTCGAAATGCAGGTCCGCCGCAGCGACCGCCTCGGCCAGGCGGGCAACATCGGCGTCCAGGACCGACGGGTCGTCGGTATAGGCGCCGCTGGCGTCGACCAGCGGCAGCACGGCCTCCAGTATCAGCGACGCGCCGGTCGCTTCGCCAAGCTGTGCGAAGCGTCTGAGGTCGTCGATCCCGTGGCCGCGCCCGGGATCGAAATGGCAGAACAGCGCCTGCGGTCCGGCGCGGTGCACCAATGCCGCCGCAGCGTCGGGCAGGTCGCCGTCCTCGGGCGCGACCGCAAGCGCCATCTGCGGCGCCGGTCCCAGCCTTTGCTCCCCCAAGGTCACGGTAACCGCCGCCGTTCCGTCCGGCGCAGGCTGAGGCCGGCCGTCCACCGTCAGCGCGACCCGCTGTTCGGCGGCCTGCCCCTGGGCCATCACATAGGGACGCGGCTTGCTGAGCGGCCGGATGTAGGTCTTGTAAGACGCGTCGGTCCAGTTGCGCTGGTCCTCGCATTCGTAGGCGTCGCCTTCCATGGTGCAGATCACGCTGAGGCCCGGCGCGACCGCGTGTTTCATGGACCTGATGTCGAAGAAGGGCTGTCCGGGGCTGATCAGGTCGGGAAACACCGTTTCGTCGACGGTTCCGTCGGTGTGGGTCACCGTGACCGGCTGGCCGGCGATCCCCTCTACGCCATGCAAGACGACGAAGCCGGTGCGGTTCGTGGTCCATTCGCTGTCGGGCGTTGCCGTCACCGCAAATGTCACCGACCCGTCTGCGCGCCCTTCGATCCGGGCGCGGTAGGTCAGCGACTGCTGCGCGTCGCTGCAATGGGCGGTATAGGCGACGGTGAAGCGGTCCGCGTCTTCCTGGATTTCCAGGTCGGCGATTTCGGGCGCGTACGTGGCCCAGTTCCTGTCGCGCAGGACAAATGCCACCGCCCGGATGGCTTCCTTTCCGCCCAACGCGATGTAACGCAGGTTGCCCTGGTCCAGCACCGCGGTCAGAGGTCCTGCCGCCAGGCGCCGGACCGTTGCCGGCGCCTCTTCCGTACCGTAGAGCCGAACGTTCAACGACGGGACTGCGCTCATTGTCTCCTCCCTATGCCGGGCGTCACACAACCGCGTCGGTCTGCGGGTCGATGACAATCGCCCGGTTCATGTCGATCCACAGCCGCATACGGGTGCCCGGCCGCTCCACGTCATGCGCCTCCAACTCCGCGGTCACCTCCGTCTCGCCCAGCCTGAACTGGGTGTAGACCCGCGTGCCTGTTGGCTGCACCAGGTCGATCAAGACCTCGATCGGCGCCAGGCCGGGGCGGACCGTCAGGCCTTCGCGCGCCGGTGCGATGTGTTCCGGCCGGATCCCGACAATGACGGAACGATCGGACGGTATAGCGATCTCGGCCGAGCGCGCCGGCGGAAAGGCAAGCGTCGTCGTTTCGTCGAAGGACACCGTGACCAGACCGTCTTTCACGTTCGCCGTTGCCGGGATGAAGTTCATCTGCGGCGACCCCAGAAAGCCGGCGACGAACCGCGTGCGCGGCCGTTCGAACAGGTCCAGCGGACTGCCTTCCTGTTCGATCTGGCCATCGCGCAACAGCACGATCCGGTCGGCCAGGGTCATCGCCTCGATCTGGTCGTGGGTCACGTAGACGGTCGTCTTGCCGATTTCCTGGTGCAACCGCTTGAGTTCGATGCGCATCTCGTCGCGCAGCTGGGCATCCAGATTGGACAGCGGCTCGTCGAAAAGAAAAAGGCCGGCATCGCGCACCACCGCACGGCCGATCGCCACGCGCTGACGTTGGCCGCCCGAGAGCTGCCGGGGATAGCGCTGCATCAGCTCGGCGATGTCCAACATTTCCGAGGCCTGGCGCACCCGGACCGCGACCTCCGTCTCCGGCAGCTTGCGGGCACGCAGCCCGAAGGCGATGTTGTCGAAGACGGTCAGATAGGGATAGAGCGCGTAGTTCTGGAACACCATGGCGATGTTCCGGTCCTTGGGCCGAAGGCGATTGACCACCTGCCCGCCAATGGCGATTTCGCCGAAATCCACCTCTTCCAGGCCCGCCACCATCCGCAACAGGGTCGACTTGCCGCAGCCGGACGGCCCGACCAGAACCGTGAAAGCGCCTTCCGGGATGTCCAGGTCGATGCCGCGCACGGCATGCACCTCGCCGTAATACTTGTGGACTTCGCGGAGTGTCAGATCGCTCATCTCATCCCTTTACTGCGCCGAGCGAGATGCCGCGGACCAAAAGCCGCTGGGCCATTGCCACGGTCACGAATACCGGCATGGTGCCCAACACCGACATGGCGCCGATCTTCGCCCAAAAGATCTGCTGCTGGCCGAAATAGTGGCTGACCTGCACCGGAAAGGTCAGGACCTCCGTCCGGGTCAGGATCAGCGCAAACAGGAACTCGTTCCACGCGAAGATGAAGGTGAAGACCGCGGTGGCGAACAAGCCGGTGCGCACCATCGGGAAAACCACCTTCCACAGCATCTGCCAGCGGCTAAGCCCGTCGACCAGCGCGCTTTCTTCCAGCTCCACCGGCACGTCCTCAACATAGCCGCGCATCATCCAAATCACGTAGGGCAGGTTGAAAGCGGTGTAGAGGGCGATCAGGCCGAGATAGGTGTCGACCAAGCCGAGGATCGCGTACAGGAGGAACACCGGAAACGCGATCGCAATGGGCGGGATCATGCGCTGGGAGATGATCCAGATCGCCAGGTTGTCGCCGCCGGTCTTAAACCGCGCCAGACTGTAGGCCGCGATCGTGCCCAACAGCATCGCGGCCACCGTCGAGCAGCCGGCGATCACCAGGCTGTTCCAGATCGCGACAACATCGCCGTCCCGGAACAGCACCGCGAAGTTCTCAAGACTGAAGCTGGATGGCCACCAGACCGGCGGCGAGGCAAAGACCTCCTCGGGCGTCTTCACGGACATGACGAACAGCCAGTAGACTGGGAACAGGAACAAGGCCGCCACCAGCACCGCGGCAGCCATGCGCGCCGCGGTGACGCCCGCGTCGCGGCGACGGTACCAGGGCAGGCCGCGCCGGGCGCTCATGCCGCGATCCCCACGCGCCTGAGCAACAGCATCACCAACACGGAAAGCGAGACGATGACAATGAAGGTGAAGGCGGCGGTCAGGCTGACATTAAACAGCTCGAACCCCTTGATGTAGGCGTAGATCGAGATTGTTTCGGTCATGTTGCCGGGCCCGCCGCGGGTCAGCGCCCAGACCACGTCGAACAGGCGCACAAGATCCAGCCCGCGGATCGTCAAGGCGACGATGATGACCGGCCGGATCGCCGGCAGCACGATGAAACGGAACACCCGCCAGCCGGACGCGCCGTCGATTTCGGCCGCCTCGATCTGCGAGCGGTCCACGTTGGACCAGGCCGCCAGCAACACCAGGAACATGAACGGCGTCCACTGCCAGATCTCGGCCGTCAGGATCGCGCTATAGACGATGACCGGGTTCGAATTGATCAGCCACAGCAGATCGAAGCTGCCGCCGGCCATCCAGCGCAGGACCTGATTAATCGGCCCGAAGATGTTGTCGAACATCAGGCGCCATACCGCGCCAGCGATGAAGGGCGCGATCACCGCCGGCAGAAGGATCACCGCAATCAAAAGCTGCCGGCCGGGGAACTTTTCCAGGAACAGCCGCGCCAGCAGCAGGCCAAGCACAAGCTGCATTGGCAGCGCCACTGCCGTGATCAGCGCGGTGTTGCCGACCGCCTCCCAGAATCGGTCGTCACCCAGAAGCCGTTCGTAGTTGTAGAAACCGTGAAACGAGGTGTCGGTGACGCGCCGGGTGATCTTCTGGAAGCTGACGATCAGCGAATAGACCACCGGGAACAGCCCGACCAACAACATGACCAGGACCGCCGGCCAGACGATCAGCCAGCGGAAGTGCCGGTCGGCGAACAGCTCCATGCCGGATGCAGGCACGCCGCCCGCAACTCCCCCGGTGGTTTCGGCGCTCACATTGTGACCCGTTCAAAAAAGATGCCCGCTCGGGCCGCATGCGCCGAAAACGCGGCGGCCCGGGCGGGCAGGCTCTCCTCAGTTGGGATAAGCACCTGGCTTCTCGGCCCAGAACTTGTAGGCCTCGCGCTGCTCATCGACGCCGATCTCGTCGGTGATTTCGTCCCACTCGTCCGCCGCCTGGCTGAGAACGGTGCGGGCGTCCTGGCCGGACAAAGCCGCAACCAGCGCGCGGGTCAGAGATTCCTCGTAGGCGAAGGTGTCGATGATCGACAGGTCCAGAAGGCCCGTTTCCGCGCCTTGCTGCAAGGCCGCCAGATAGTCCGGCGCCGCAGGCCACAGCGACTTGTACTCCTCGCTGTTGAAGTGCGACGTGCGGAACGGGTCACGCAACGCATAAGGCAGCGTGACGCGGCTGATGCTGACCTCCTCGCTGTTCAGCCACTGCGCGAACAAGTAAGCCAGTTCCTTGTTCTTGCTGTTGGCCGAAACGGACAGCGTGAAGCCAGCAGCCAGTTCCGGGTGTCCGTCCGGCGGCAGGGCATAGCCCACCTTGCCGGCGATCTGGGACTTCGGCAGCCAGGACAAGGCCTCCTCCTCGGCGCCGTAGCCCGCGGACCAGCGACCGGGCGGCGGCCACCAGATCTGCATGGCAAGCTCGCCCGCCAGCCACGCATTCAGGACCTCGATCGGCCCCCAGCCGGCGGCGCCGGGCGGCATGTTGTCCAGTTGGCGGACCATGTCTTCCAGCACGGCGACCGCGATGTCGCTGTCGATTTGCGACTTCATGGTCTCCGGGTCGAAGAACTCCCCGCCCGCGGTGCGCAGCCGCATTTCATAGAGGTAATGGACCAGACCCGGCGACAGGATCAATGCCGATCCGTAGAGGCCGGGTGCGCTCTTGTCGGTGAAGAACTTGGAGATGTCGTAGAACTGGTCCCAATCCTTCGGCGGCGCCAGGTCGTAACCGAACGCGGACTTGAAGGCGGCCTGGTTGTCCGGATCGTTGAACAGATCGGTCCGGTAGTACAGTAGGAAGACATCGCCGTCGTCCGGCAGGCCATAGATCTTGCCGCCGTAGGTCATCTGATTGTCGCGGTAGGTCGGCGCGATGTCCTGCAACTCGTCGCGATAGCCGTATTTGTCGACATAGGCGTCCAGCGGCTCCAAAACTCCGGCATCGACCATGTCCGGCAGCCAGGCGGGCACCACGTTCAGCATGTCGTAGGCGCCCGTGCCGGCCCTGTGTTCGGCGATCGTTTTCGTGAACAGTTCGTTGATCGGGATTTCCACGACGTTGATTTTTACGCCGGTCAGTTCTTCCCATTTCGGGCCGGAATGATTCAGCGGATCAAGCGCCTGCAGCCCGCCTTCCCACGTGATGTTGAGCGTTTCGCCGGCGTATTTCTTCGCCGCCTCCACCGCTCTGTCCGCGGCACTTTGCGCCCAGGCCGGCCCCGCCAGCACAAGCGCCGCAAGGCCTAGGGCCCAGCCACGTTTAAGCTTCCATCGCATGGTTACCTCCCTTTTTTCGGGGGCCGAGCCATCCCGCCCCCTGTTTTGCGCCGCCGCGGCACACGTCACGCGCCGAACCGCGCCCGATAATCCGCCAGCCGCGTTTGCCAGCGGTCATCTTCCAATACGGAACGATTGACCACGCCAACCGGGTCTTCGCCCCTCTTGACCGCCAAGGCCGCGCGAACGTCGGCGGCGCCGATTCCGGCAAAGCACTGATCCGTCCAGCATAACGCATGCGGCGTCAGGATGACGTTGTCCATTGCCGCCAGCGGCTCGTCGTCCGCGGTTGGCTCCTGTTCGAACACGTCCAACCCGGCCCCCGCAATCACCCCGCGCGCCAGCGCGTCGGTCAATGCCGCCTGATCGACCACCGGGCCGCGCGCCGTGTTGATCAGAAACGCGGTCGGCTTCATCAGCGCCAGCCGTTCCGCATTCACGATCCCCTTCGTCTCGTCGTTCAGCGGGCAACTGACCGACAGATAATCGGCGCGCCGGAACAGGTCTTCGATGCCGACCAGTTCGACGCCCAGTTCCGCCGCAAGGCCGGGATCGGCATAGGGGTCGTGAGCGATGAACGTCATGTCCAGCGGCTTTGCCAGCCGGAACACTTCCGCGCCGATATTGCCGATGCCCAATTGCCCCAGCGTCCGCCCGACTAGGCCGAGGCCCATGTGGTCGCTGCGTTTGGCCCATCCTTCGGGCCCTGCCCGGACCAGGCGATCCTTGGTGAACAGCTTTCCGGCCAGCGCCAGGATGAAAGTCAGGACGGCAACCGCGACGGGCCGACGCACGCCGTCGGGCGTGATCGCCACGGCGATCCCGTTTTTTGTGCAGGCATCGACATCGACGTTGTCGTAGCCGACGCCGAACCGCGCCACCATCGACAGGCGTCCGTCCGCCGGTACGCTGTCTGCGCTGAACCGCGCGGCCAGCAAGATCAGCACGTCGGTGTCGGCCAGGCCTGCGGCCGGTATCACACCGTCGACGGGCTCTACATAGAAGAACTCCACATCTGCATCGTCTTCCAGCGGCGAAAGGTCGAAGACGGGATAGGCAGGCGCGCCGTCCGGCTTTCTAAAATCGCCGCTCAGCGCGATGCGAAACTTGGACATGTGCGCTCCCCCAATTCGAGACGAACCTGACGGTCCGTCATGCTATCCGCCGGACGTTGCCGTCGCCCCTTCCCTGATCGCGTCCACGCCCGCCTTGACCGCCTCGCCCAGCGCCCAGACATCGCCGGAATAACAGATGAAGTCGAAGCCCTGGCCGAACAGCGTGACGCCGCTATCGACGTCGTTGACCAGCCGCCCCAGCGATTTTCCATGCCGCTGGCAGGCCGCGGTGATCTTCTCGACCGCTGCGGCGAAGTCGGGATGTCCAAATTCCCCCGGGATTCCCAGCGAGCAGGAGAGGTCGAAGTGACCGATCCACAGGCAGTCCACGCCATCCATGGCCGCCATTTCATCGGCGTTCTCTACGCCGGCGCGGGTTTCGATAAGGAGGATCAGCGTCGAGCGACGGTTGGCGTCGGCCAGCTTCTGCATGACGTCGCCGCCGGTGTAATTGTCATGCGCGATGCCCAGGGCGACGCCGCGTTCGCCTTCCGGCACGTATTTCATGCAGTTGAGGATATGCCGGCATTCGGCCGGATCGTTGACCATCGGCAGGACCAGGCCTTCGGCGCCAACGTCCAGTGTCCGGGCGATCTGGTCGTAGCTTTTCGACGGCGGCCGCACCATGGCCGGCAATCCGGCGGCTTCGAAGTAACGCAATGCCTGTTTGGCGGTCTCAAAGCCGAAGCCGCTGTGTTCCATGTCGAAGAACACGAAATCGCAGCCCGCGTTCTTGAGGATGTGACCGATACCGGGCGTCGCAAACTCGCCGACATAGTGGCCGACCTTCAGATCCCTGGTCTGAGCCATCTGTTTCAGCGTCGGTCCGGTCATGTCCTCCTCCTGGTGTTTCGTTCCGCGCACAGCCGTGCGCGGCTATCCGTTCAGACCGCGTTCTCCTTGACATCGCATTTGCGAAAGACTGACCCGCCTGCCATGACGCTGACCAGATGCAAGACCTGGCCGTCCGTCGCCGGTCTGCACTGGAACTCCAAATTGGCGGCGAAACGGGTCATGAAGGGGACGCGGCCGGCTTGCCGCTGCCGCGGGCTGTGGCCAGGCCCGCGGGCGCTGCACCCGACGCTGTCGGATGCCCTTCGGTTCGGGTCGTTCCCGACCCCGGCACCGTCGCGACATGCTTGTCGTTGTCTCGCCGCATGCCTGCCTCCCCCCAAAGCCGCCGCGGCGCTCTCCTGCCCCAAGACGGCAACTGGTATAACGAGTATCTTTGCATACCAAATTCGCTAGGGTCAATTGCGGCTTCGGCGCCGCGCCACCACAGCGCGCGCGGCGGCCGGGTTATGCAAGCTGCATTGCAATTTGCAAAGCGGGTTGCATTCTGAGACGGATTCTACCGGTCAAGCGCGAAGGTTTCAGGCCCCTGGTAAGGATTTCAGGGTCTTTTCCAGCTCCGCGACTTCGAACCGCAGGTCTTCGGCGCGCTGACCCTCCTTGGGCCCGGCCTTCAGGGATGCCTGCATGGTTCGAACCACCCTGGCCAGGACCTGTGCGACCGCCCGCCCCTGTTCGGGCGTCACGGCCTCCAGGACGACCTCCTGGTCCATCATCAGGTCCGAGAACGCCTCGGAATCGGTCTCTCCCAGCCGCGTCAGTTCGGCGTCGAGCGCGCTCCAGACGTCGCCCCAGGCCTTCGACAGCGTGCCTGCCAAGGCGTCCCTCCCCCCGGCCAGGCTCTCCTCCACCTGCACCATCAGGCGAACGAACTGCCAGACTGGCAGCCGAAGGTCCGGCACGGCATCCGCCCCGGAGCGGCCGGCTCCTGCGGGCCGCCTAGCCATCCAGCGACACCTGCGTTCCGATCGCAAGGCCCAGCGCCTTTGCGGCACTACCGCCGTTGACCGCGAGCTCCACCAGACCGCTGGAATTCTCGTACCAGAACGCTGTTTCGGGCTCCACATCAGAGAACGTCCTGGCCCAAGGAATTTGTATATTTTTCAACGAGATAACCCTTCCTTCCCGCAACGATCCGGCACGCAGGCCGGTCATCGCATTACCGAACCGGTCGATATAGACGACCTCGGGCAGGTCCCGGGGCCAATCGCCACCGACCCTTGGGGCAACGGCGGCGGCCACATCGTCGATGCTTTCGCCCAGGGCGAGGCGGGCGGCAACCGGCGCGAACAGATCGCGCCCGTGAAAGCTGGCGCTGAGGCTGGCGGGCCGCCAAGTGATCTCGAACCAGGCCGCCTCCTCCGCACCCATTGCAGCCGGCGCGAACAGCCCGTTGTCCGGGCCGACCAGGGTTCGGCCGTCCAACCGCGCCACCAGGGGCGTGCGGGGTCCGCCGACGCCCGGGTCGACGACCGCCAGAATAACCGCATCCCGGGGCAGCGCCGGCAGCAGAGCGGCAAGGAGATAGGCCGCTGGCTTCGGGTTTGCGGCCGGGGCGTCGTGCATCAGGTCGACAACCGGAACGGCGACGGCAGCCTCCGACAGCACCGCTTTCATCTGGCCCACATAGGGCCCCTCGGTCCCGAAGTCGGTGAAAAGCAGGATCATGGCGGCACGATGCCGTGCCCAACCGGCCCTGGCAAGACAGCTTCCGTTAACCGGCCGACGGGTGGCCCGCGATTTGCTTGAAAGTCGATGGTAAATGCCGCCGTCACGCCCGCAAGAAGGCGGACCGGCGGCCGGGACCGGCCCGGCATCGCCGAACTCGGTATTGGGGCACCGCAGAACGAGGCGTCGGACACCATCCCGCGACGGCCAGGAAATCCTCCCGGCGCCGCCCACGGCGGCAGGTGCCGGAAGGGACGACAAGGACACGACGGTGAGCGAACCGCTCGGACAACGCCGGATGCCCCCGCGCCCGGCCCGAAATACCAGACGGCCCTGGCCACGCCAGGCGCTGGTGGCCGGGCTTGTCCTGGCGCTGACGGTTTTCGCCCTGTCCGCCGGGACCGGACTGGTCCGCACGGCCGACACGCTGTTTGCCTACCATGAGATGCAAGGACCGGGATTGGACGTCGGGCTGCAGCTTGCGGCCGGTCCGGCGGAGCAGTCGACCTGGCTGTTCGTAATCTCCTTCCTGGGCATCCTGGTCAGCGCCTGCACCCTGATTGCCTATCTCCTGCGCCGGACCAGGAAAGCCGAATCCGGACGGTCGGACCACGAGGCCCTGCAGCACCTGATCGCCGAGGCGGTCGAGTGCGCCGGCGATGGGTTCGCGATCTACGACGCGCACGACCGTCTCGTGATCTGCAACGACGCCTATCGCCGGACCTACGACCGCCGCGGCGAATCGATCGAGCCCGGCATGACCTTCGAACAGATCTGCCGCCTGGCCCTGCAGAACGGAATGGTTCGCGGCGCGGAGGGACGCACCGAGCAGTGGGTGTCGGAGGAGATGGATCGTCACCAGCGGGGGGCCGGCCTTCATGCCCAGCGTCTGGCCGACGGACGGTGGATCCAGACCAAGAACCGGCGCCTGGACGATGGGGGTACCGTCTCGGTCCGCACGGACATTACGAAGTTCAAGGAATCCCAGGACCGGATGGTCGAAAGCGAGTCCCGCTTTCGCGATTTCACCGCCTCGACTTCCGACTGGCTGTGGGAGACCGGCCCGGACCATCGTTTCACCATCTTCACCCGCGCCGGCGCGGACGCCAATGCCGTCCTGCTGCCCAATGTCCTCGGGCGGCGCCAGGACGAGATCGCCCTGGTGGAAAACGAACGCGACGAAGGCGCCATGCGGACGCAACATGGCAAGCTGGATGCCCGCCAGCCGTTCCGCGATTTCGAGTTCCGCGTCCGCACCGAAGACGGCGACGTGCGGGCCGTTCGTTCGTCGGGCGTACCCTGTTTCGACGACGACGGCAGTTTTCTTGGCTATCGCGGGACGTCTCGGGACGTGACCGAGGAACTGGAGGCGGAACGGCGTGCCCGCCACGCTCAGGAAAAACTGGTCGAAGCGATCGAGTCCATCCAGGAGGCGTTCTCGCTGTACGACGCCGAGGACCGCCTGGTCCTGTGCAACAGCCGGTACCGCGAGATGTACGCGATCTCCGCACCGGCCATGAAGGAAGGGACGACCTTCGAGGAGATCATCCGCTATGGCGCCGAGCGCGGCCAGTACCGGATCCCTGGCGGCGATGTCGAGGCCTGGGTGCAAAAGCGCCTGAAGGAACACGCGGTGCCCGGCCAGCCGATCGAACAGGAGCTGGCCGACGGCCGCTGGCTGTTGATCACCGAGCGACGCACAGCGGACGGCGGCCGGGTCGGCGTGCGGTCCGACATCACCGCGTTCAAGTCGACCCTGCGCGACCTGCAAAAGGCCCGCGACGAGGCCGAGGCCGCAAGCACCGTCAAGTCCGAGTTCCTTGCGGTAATGAGCCACGAGATCCGCACGCCCATGAACGGCGTGCTTGGAATGCTGGGCCTGGTGCTGGATACCGACCTGGATCCGGAACAGCGTGGCTATCTGCTGACCGCACGGGATTCCGGCGAGATGCTGCTGACCCTGATCGACGACATCCTCGATTTCTCCAAGATGGAGGCGGGCAAGCTGACGCTGGAGGAAACCGACTTCTCGATTGCGGAGGTCGTAGAAGGCGTCGCCGAATTGTTAGCGCCCAGGGCCCACGACAAGGGGATCGAGATCGGCGGCCTGATCGATCCGTCGATGCCCGCCATGGTCCGGGGCGACCCGGGTCGCCTGCGTCAGGTCCTTCTGAACCTGGCCGGCAACGCGGTCAAGTTCACCCAGGCCGGCGGCGTCAGCATCGAAATCCAGCTCGACCGGGAGTCCGAGTCCGAACTGGTCGCGACCGGAAGGGTCATCGACACCGGCATCGGCATCCCGAAGGACAAGCAGTCCCAGCTCTTCTCTGAGTTCACGCAGCTGGACGCCTCCTATTCCCGGAAGTTCGGCGGAACGGGACTGGGGCTGGCAATCACCCGGCGCCTGATCGAGCTGATGAACGGCGTGATCACCGTCTCCAGCGCGCCCGGTCACGGCAGCATCTTCACCTTCTCCTTCTCCCTGAAGCGCGCCGCATCGGCGGACGCCGCCGACGCCGAGGCGGCGACGCGCCGGCCGCGGAATGTGCTGGTTGCAGAGACCAACAACATCACCCGCTCGTTGCTGGTCCGCCAGCTCGAGGCCGACGGCCACCGCGCAAGCTTTGCGGAGAACACCGACAAGCTTGTCGACGCGTTGCAGCAGTCGGTGGTCGACATGGTGCTGCTGGACCCGCGCTTCGACGATGCGCCGGTCACCGATCTGATCAGACAGATCGGTTCGGCCGCCGGCGAAGTCCCGGTATTTCTGATGCTGCCGTTCGGCTCGAAACCCGAACGCTGGCTGTCGGTGGGCGACAGGGTGGCCGGCGCAATGGTCAAGCCCGTGCGCCGCGATGCGTTGCGGCGCCTGGTCAACAACATGGAAGGCGAAGGACGTTTCGGCGACGCCGGCGCGCCCAACGAACCGCAGCAGGCGAACGGCGAAGACGGCCCCGGCGGAGCGCGGATCCTTCTGGCCGAAGACAGCCAGACCAACCGACTGGTCGCGACGGCAATCCTGCGCCGCGCCGGCTTTCAGGTGGACGCGGTCGCCGACGGGTTCGAAGCGGTCCAAGCCGCGCGGCGGTTCCCCTATGACATCATCCTGATGGACGTGTCGATGCCCGGCATGGACGGGCTGGAGGCGGCCCGGGAGATCCGCGGCTCGCGGGGGGCGGAGCGGTCAGTGCCGATCATTGCGCTGACGGCGCATGCCATGGAAGGCGACAAGGAACGCTGCATCGAAGCGGGCATGGACGACTACATCGCCAAGCCGGTCCGGCGTGACGAGCTGATGCAGGCGATCCGCCGCACCCTGCGCAGGCGCGTCGAAACGGAACCGGCGGTGAACGGCGCCAACGGCCAGACGTCCGCGGACACAGATCCGCCCGCAACGCCCAATGGCGGCGAACGCGATTCCGACCTGCTTGACGAAGGCACCCTGGTTCAGCTTGCGCACGACGCCGGATCGGAAGCCGTGGGTGAATTGCTCGCCACCTTCCTGAAAGAGATGGAGGACCGGGTCGGCGAGATGGTTTCGCTCGCCCAGCAAGGTGCAGTCGAAGCGCTGGGCCGCAACGCCCATTCCCTGAAAAGCTCGTCCGGCAGTTTCGGCGCCCGCCGGGTGCAGGAAGTCGCCGCCGCCATCGAACAGGCCTGCACCGAAGGCCGCGACACCGAAGCCTGCGCCCTGACCGCAACCCTGCCGCAGCTTTCGACCGCCAGCAAGGCCGCCCTGTCATCCCGGGCGGCGCACTGACGCAAAACCTCTCCTGCATCTTGCCCTTCCATCGCTTCGCCGCACGGGTCTAGTCTGACGGCGGAAGCGAGGAAGGAGCCTGGCATGCCGATACGCCTCAAGGGCCGCGCCGCAGGGGCCGTCGCTCTCATGATCCTGCTGGGCGCGCCGGCGGTGGCCGCCCAGGACACGCTGCGCTTCGCCGTGGTCGGCGACACGCCCTATACCCGCCAGGACAGCGCCTTTCTGTGGCAGGAACTCGTCCCGGCACTGCAAGAATCCGATTATCCCTTCATCGTCCATGTGGGCGATTTCGTCGCCGGCGCGGACGGCTGCAACGACGAAAAGATCGCCGCCTGGCGGGACGAGATCTATTCCTGGAAACCGGGTCGGACGTTCTACACACCGGGCGACAACGAGTGGACCGATTGCGACCGCCCGAAAAAGCGATCCGACCCCAACCCCGGCACGCCGCCGGCGCGGCGGGTCCTGGAGCGTAATCTGGGCGACCCGCTGCCTGAGCTGGACCGGCTGGACCTGTTGCGCCGCACCTTCTTTCCCGCGCCCCTGGATCTGCCGGACGGCTGGCGCTTCGTCAGTCAGCCCAACTTTCCGGAAAACGGCCGCTGGATCGTGAACGGGATCCAGTTCGCCACGGTTCACATGGTCAGCACCAACAACGGGCGCATCCAGATCCTGATGGACGACATCCAGCTTGCGCTGGCTCAGGTCGCGGCACGGGACGAGGCAAACCGGGTCTGGATGACCCTGCTGTTCCGGGAGGCCCGCAAGCAGGATGCCGCGGCCGTCGTCATTGCCACCCAGGCGGACGTTACCAACCCCGACGGCGAAGGGCCGTGCGTCGGCGACAACCTGATGAACTGCGACGCCTTCTCTTTGTTCCGGGACCAGCTACGGCGCCTGGCGAGACGTTTCGGCAAGCCGGTTCTGCTGGTCCATGGCGACACGAACCCCTATTGCCTGGACAAGGCCTTTGGCGGCGACGCGGCGCCTTTGTTGTGGCGTTTGAACGTTTCCGGAGATTACTACCAGCCCGCAGCCCATGCGACCGAGGTGACGATTGCGCCGGGCGACAAGAATGCGCCGTTTTCCGCCCGCACGCTGGGCGAGAACAAGCGGCCCGCGGAGGGCTGCGACTGACGCAGAAGTCCGGAAACGGCAGCCGGCCTATTCCGCGGCCGGGGCCTCGCCGTCGCCTTTCCAGCTCAGGCGCTTGCGGTAGATGGTGGAGGGCGAGATCTCCAGCATGGCGGCGGCGCGCGGGACGTTGCCGTCGCAGGCCGCAATGGCGCGTTCGATGGCGTCCTTTTCCACCTCCCAAAGCGGGCGAATCGGGCTGTCCGCGGACTGGGCCGGGGCATGGCCGCCGTTCATGCCGCCGTCGTTTGCGGCGACGACCGGCGCCGAGGCCCTGAAGCCGTTCAGCGGCTCGGGGAACATGTCCGGGTTCACCTGGTCGCCGTCGTGCAGAACCACGATGTTCCGCACCACGTTCTGCAGTTGGCGGACATTGCCAGGCCAGTTGTAGGTGACCAGCGCGGCTTCGGATTCCAGCGAGAATCCCTCGAACCGCTTGCCTTCCTCGGCCGCATAGCTGGTCAGGAACTTGCGGGCGATATGCAGTACGTCGTCCTCCCGGTCGCGCAGCGGCGGCATCGCGATCGGCACGACGTGCAGGCGATAATACAGGTCCTCGCGGAAATGCCCGGCCTCAACCTCGGCCAGCGGGTCCTTGTTGGTGGCGGCGATGAAACGCACGTCGACCTTTTCCGACTTCTCGCCGCCCACCTTGGTGAAGGTGCCGGTCTGGACGAACCTCAGGAGCTTTTTCTGGAGGTCCAGGTCCATTTCGCCGATCTCGTCCAGGAGCAGGGTCCCGCCGTCCGCCAAGGTGGCGGCGCCGTCGCGGTCGCCGGTGGCGCCGGTAAAGGCGCCCTTGCGATGGCCGAAGATCTCCGATTCCATCAGGTCGCGCGGAATGGCGCCGCAATTGATGGCGATGAACGGACCGGCGGCGCGGTTGCTCTGGCGGTGGATCGCCTCGGCGCACAGCTCCTTGCCGGTGCCGGACTCGCCTGTGATGAACACGGTCGCCTTCGACGTCGCCGCGCTGTCGATGATGCGATAGACCGCCTGCATGGCAAGCGACTTGCCGATGAAGCCGTGATAGCCGTCGCGCGCCTCGTCCTTGATGGTCTCGACGATGGCGTTCAGTTTCTGGCGTTCCAGCGCATTGTGAACCGTGATCTTCAGCCGGTCGGCGTTGAACGGTTTGACGATGAAATCGTAGGCGCCGTAGCGCATCGCTTCGACGGCAACGTTGATCGACCCGTGCGCGGTGATGATCACCACGGCGGTGGGGATTTCCTGCTCGTTGACGTGCTTCAGGATCTCGATGCCGTTGACGTCGGGAAGCTGGAGGTCCAGCAGCACGACGCTGTAGATGTCGGAGGCAAGCGCATCCATCCCCGCGCGGCCGGTTTCGACCACGGTGACGTCGACAGGCTCGTTTGCGAGATACTGTGCGTACAGCCTCGCAAGCGACGGCGTGTCCTCGATCAGCAGAACTTTTGATTTCGCGCTCATGAGAATTTCGGTTCCGGGGATACCAGCAATGGATTAAGAAACTGCCAAAACGCGGTTAACGACACCGGTCGAGATTACCGGCAACATATTGATATAAAACAATTAATAGGCATCAAGGGAGGTTGACGATGACGGCGGCAGGCATTGAAGACGCCTTGGAACGGGCGAAATCCGGCGACGTTCTGATTGGCGGCGATTGGGCGAAACCTGCCGACGGCGGGGAGATCGAGGTCTTCAATCCCAGCGACGGCGCCTCCTATGGTGTGCTGGCCCGCGGGACCGCAACCGATGTCGACTCCGCCGTATCTGCAGCGCGACGTGCACTGGACGGAGACTGGGGCCGGATGACCGCCGTCGAACGCGGGCGTTTGCTCGGCGCACTGGGTCGCTTGATCCTGGAGGCTGCCGACGACCTGGCGACCCTGGAAGCGCGCGACGTCGGCAAACCCCTGTCGCAGGCCCGCGCCGACGCCATCGCATGCGCGCGCTATTTCGAGTTCTACGGCGGCGCGGCAGACAAAGTCCACGGCGACACCATCCCCTACCAAGAGGGCTACACGGTGATGACCCTGCGCGAGCCGCACGGCGTGACCGGCCACATCATTCCCTGGAATTATCCGATGCAGATCCTGGGGCGGTCGGTCGGCGCGGCGCTGGCGATGGGCAACGCCTGCGTCCTGAAGCCCGCGGAGGACGCCGGCCTTTCCAGCCTGTCGGTCGCGGACCTGGCGCGCCAGGCCGGCTTTCCAGCCGGCGCCTTCAATGTCGTTCCGGGCCTGGGAGAAGAAGCGGGCGCGGCGCTCGCCGGCCATCCCGGCATCGACCACGTCTCGTTCACCGGATCGCCGGCGGTCGGCCGGCTGGTCCAGCGCGCCGCGGCAGACCACACCTGCCCCGTAACGCTGGAGCTGGGCGGCAAGTCGCCGCAGATCGTCTTTGCGGATGCCGACCTGGAGGCGGCGCTGCCGTTCCTGGTCAAGGCGGCGGTGCAGAATGCCGGCCAGACCTGTTCCGCCGGCAGCAGGATCCTGATCGAAGCGTCGGCCTACGACCGGGTGACCGAACGACTGGCCGGGGGTTTCGCGGGCCTGACCGTGGGCCCTGCGGACCGCGACCTGGATGTGGGACCGCTGATCAACCGGGAACAGCTTGCGCGGGTGGATGGATTTCTCGATCGCGCCGCCGACGACGGCCTTGCAATCCTGGCCCGGGGCAGCCTCGCCGCAAACACGCCGGCGAACGGGTTCTATGTCGAGCCCACCGTGGTGGGCGACGTGCCGCCGGACCACGAGATGGCCCAGGATGAGGTGTTCGGCCCGGTGGTGGCCTGCATCCGTTTCGAAGACGAGGCCGATGCGCTGCGCATCGCCAACGCCACCCGGTACGGCCTGGTGGCGGGCGTGTGGACCCGCGACGGCAGCCGGGCCTTGCGGCTTGCGCGCGCGGTCCGGGCCGGCCAGGTCTTCGTCAACAACTACGGCGCCGGCGGCGGGGTGGAACTGCCGTTCGGCGGCATGAAGGGCAGCGGTTTCGGGCGTGAAAAGGGCTTCGAGGCGCTATACGGTTTCTCCGCCACCAAAACGGTGGCCATCAAACACGACTGAGGCGCACAACGCCTCAGCGCCAGGTGCGTCAACGCGGGGAGGAGGATCCATGCGGTTGGAAGGAAAGACGGCCATCGTGACCGGCGCAGCGTCCGGGTTCGGCGAAGCTATCGCAGAACGGTTCGTTGCCGAAGGCGCCAGGGTGGTCGTCGCAGACATCAACGAGGAGGCGGGCCGGGCGGTCGCCGAACGCCTGGGCGATGGTGCGCGGTTCGTGCGCGCCGACGTTTCCCGGGACGGCGACGTCGGCGCGATGGTCGCCGCGGCGACCGACGCCTTCGGCGGGCTCGACATTCTGGTCAACAATGCCGGCTACACCCATGTCGCCGCGCCGCTGCTGGAAGTGGGGGAGGAGGAGTTCGACCGGATTTTCGATGTCAACGTGAAGGCGATCTTCCTGGGCGCGCGCCACGCGCTGCCGGTGTTCCGGGCCGGGGGCGGCGGCGTGATCCTGAACATCGCCTCGACGGCGGGCGTGCGTCCGCGGCCCAACCTGACCTGCTACAACGCGTCGAAAGGCGCTGCGATCACTATGACCCGCTCCATGGCGGTGGAACTGGCGCCGGACAAGGTCCGGGTCTGCGCGATCAACCCGGTCGCCGGCGAAACCCCCTTGCTGGCGAAGTTCCTGGGCGAGGACACCCCCGAACGCCGCGCCGCCTTCAAGGCCACGGTGCCGCTGGGCCGGTTTTCCCAACCGCGCGACATCGCCAATGCAGCGCTCTACCTGTGCTCCGACGAGGCGGAGTTCCTGACCGGCGTGTGCCTGGAGGTGGACGGCGGACGGTGCATCTGAGGTGGGGGGAGTGACCGGCACTAGCAGCCGCTCCCCCTTTTGCACAATTAGATCAGCGCGTCCTCCTCCTGCGGGCTGCCGCCAAGCAAGCCGAATTCCGTTTCCTCGTTCGCTAGACCGTCGGGCGTATCGACCCATGCGCCGGAACCGCCCTCGAACCCGGCCAGGTTCATCAGCCACGCCACATGGCCGTCGGACGCGCCGTCATTCAGGCCCGCAAAATCGAACAGATCGTCGTCGTCGTCATCATCGTCATCGTCGTCGTGATCGGCGATGTCGTCGTCATCATCATCGTCGTCCCCTTCTATCTCGAATTGGGCAAGCAGCGCCTCATGGTCGCTGCCCGTCGCGCTGGTGCGGGGGAAGTCGACATTGAGGTGGACGACGTCGAACTCCGCCTCGTCCTCCAGGTTCTCGGTGACGAAGAAATGGTCGAGCTGTTGCGAGTTTCCTTCGAAGTTGAAGGAATAGATGTTGTCGTCGTCCAGGGTGTTCACCAGGTTGGTGAGGATCTGCTCGTCGCCGGTTCCCGGCAGGATCTCCGTTAGATCGTCGGTGAACTCGAAGGTGTTCAAATCGCCGACCACCATCACCTTGGCGTCTGGGTCGTTCGCCAACAGGGCGTCCACGCATTCGTTCAGCGCCTGCGATTGAGCCTCGCGCGCGTCCTCGCCAGCCTGGATGATAGGCTGTTCGGTCCCAAAAATGGGCGACGACCCGAACCGCGAGGTGAAGTGGTTGTTGATGACCGTGAATTCCTCGCCATCGAACGAGAACGTCGCCAACAGCGGATTGCGCGTGCCTATAAAGGCGTCGGGGTCGCTCACCCCGGCCGCGGCCAGAATGTCAGGGGTCAGGGACATGTACCCTTCCAGGTCGACGCGATCGGCGTTGAATAGGAACGCGTTGCGGATATTGCCGCCCGGCACGCCGCCCGAGGTGTTGGGGTCGGGCGCGACGTCGAAGAAGGAATAGCGCGGGCCGCCCGCCGCCTCAATGGCATCCACCAGGTCCTGCAAGGTCTGGGTCGCGTCGGTTGCCGTGTTGCCCGACCCGCCGTCGGTCCCGGTGTTGTCCTGGATTTCCTGCAGCGCGATGACATCGGGCGCCTTGAGGTTGTGGACGATCTGCTGGGCCAGGGTCTCCCGCTGCGCGGCGTCGGGATCGCTGCCGTTCCCCGCCCCGGTCGAACTCAGATTCAGCACGTTGTAGCTGGCGACCGTGACCTCGTCGTCGTCGCCGTCAAGGTGCGTCGTCTCTGGCTGCAGTCCCGCGGAATCCACGCTGAAGGTGTCGGTCACGTTGACTTCGAAATTGCCGAAGCTGTAGCCCATCACACCGGTGACATCGCCCAGTTCGTCGCCGACGGAGATCGGCGGCGCGAAGCCGGACAGGAGGTCGTTGTCGTACTGGATCTGGACACGCTCGGGATTCTGGTCCCCCAAATTGTCCGGGTCCGGCTGCAGATTGATCCCGCCGCGCTCGGTGCGCGCATCGTCCGGCGCGATTTCCGCGCCGTTGTTGGTCAGCGTCCAGGTCTCGTTGAACCGGTTTGTCCCGGACACGGCGACCGGGTCCTCGATTCTGACCCGCATGCCTTCGAGGCTCTCGAAAAAGTCGATGCCGTCGTCTTCGGGATCGAAGGAAGTGAAGTTGTCGTCCTCCACCACCTCGTTGGGGACGACGCGCCCGTTCGTGCCCAGGATGACAGCGTCGGGCAGCGGGTTGTTGCTGCTTTCCACGGTGACATCCTGGACCCAGGTAATCTGTGTCACAGTCAGGTCCGTGGGTCGGGAACCGAACCGGAACTCCGATACGGTGCCCGTGACAGAGATCTCATCGCCCACCAAAACGGACGGCGCGCTTGAAGTGAAGACAAAGATCCCTTCCGAGGTTGCGATATCGTCGTCCGGTTCGGGATCCTGCATGTAGAAGCCGCGTGCATCGACAGCGGTGACGATGCCGCCTATCATGACGGGGTTACCGTTAACGGGGGAAACGTGACCCGCCCCCTGGATTTCGCGAATCTTCAGTTCAAGCGGCGTCGCCGAAATCTCTATGGCCTCGTTTGCGGCGCCGGGCGTGTTGAAAGCCTCGCCGTTCCGGGGCGAGCCGGGATTTGGTTCGATTCCCGCCAGGTCGAAATCGTTGCGGACCCAGTCATTCACGCTGTTCGTGTCCTGGCCGTCCGGAATGCGCGAGGCGCCGCCGACGGTGAAGTTGTTCAGGCCGTCGAAGCCCTGTTCCAGGACGGTCTCCGCATAGGTCCGATCCATACCGCCGCTGTCCGCCACCCCGATCGAGTCAACGACCCGCAGCCAAGGCGTACTGTCCAGAGTTCCGTCCTCGTCGGGATCTATGTCGTCTCCCACATTGCCGGTGAACCCTTCCACCAGCAGCAGGGTCTGGGTTCCGTTCTCAAGCTAGTTGTTCAAAAAGCCGGTCGTCCAGTAACCGTCGGCATCGGTCATGCCAAGATGAAACACCTGGTCGATAAGGCCGGCGCCCTTGGTTTCACCGTCCTCGACGAAGGTGTCGCCCTCGACGACCAGGATCGAAAATCCCGAAAGATCGGTGTTGGGATCGCCCAGGACCTCGATGAACTCGTCGGTGTCCGCGCCGGTGTGGTTTGATACGAACTCGTTGATGCGTGGATCTGCCATGATCGTCCCCTGTCCCAGCGTTTAGGTTATGGCCGCGCGGTGACGGCTCGCGGGGGCGGGTTCCGACCGGACCTGTAACGCCCGCCAGTCGGTACGATGCTAGTTCGGCGTCCGTGACGCCCGCATGACTCCCGAGGTGGTCGCTGTCTCGACCAATGGGGCATGGGTCTTCGTCCGAACCCATTCCGCTTGTCGACCATGGAACACCAATGCGCCGATCGGCGCAACCCAGGGTCGCGCAGCGGAACAAGACTTCGCACAAAAGAAAACGCCCGGAGGGAACCTCCGGGCGTTTGGAAACGGCTCTTACGGGTGCGCGTTATTCGCCGCGCATGATCCCAATGATGTTCAGGATGTGGATGAACATCACGATGAAGCTGCCATACAGCATGAAGGCGCCGAAGATCGCCATGCGCGTCACCACGTCCCCGTTGGGCGCGGAGAAGTACATGTTGCGGATCGCCTGGGTTTCCCAAGCCGTCACGCCGGCGAACAGAAGCACCGCGAAGAACGAGATTCCCAGGCTGAACATGGTGCTGCCCAGGAAGATGTTCGCCACGATGGCGATCAGCAGGCCGATCGACGCCATCATGAAGAACCGGCCGAACGCCGAGAGGTCCTTCTTGGTGGTGTAGCCGAACAGGCTTGCGCCCGCGAACATGCCGGCGGTGATGAAGAACGCCTTCGCGATGTCCATCGTCCCGCCGGGAATCTGCAGGAAGTAATAGATCATCGGCGAGATCAGCAGGCCCCACATAACCGCGTAGGTCCAATAGAACGCCTGCGCCGCAACCGTGGAGCGCATGGTCATGATACGGTTGGAGAACCAGCCCATTCCAAGGACGCCGATAAACAGCACCCACTTGAACGGGCCGATCGCGATCGTCTGCATCAGGGCCGGGTTGGCCGCCATGAACAGGGTGACGATACCCGTCACCGCAACGCCCAGCGACATGTAGTTGTAAACCCGCAGCATGTAACTGCGCAGGCCCTCGTCGATCGCAGCGGTCTCGCGCGCGCCCGCCTGATAAGCAGTCTGAGTCCGAGGATCCAATGCCATCGTTTGTCCTTTTTTCCGTGTCAGTCCGGGGTCACCTGGGCGGCCCCGAGTCGCCAACGCCAATATTGGGGGTTTGGGGCCGTATTTCAAGCCAAACCGGAAGCCCTATACGTTAGGGTTAACGCTTCGCCCTATTGGCGAACCGCCTCGAATCCCAGCATCAGCGTCACCTCGTTTCCGACGCCGTTCTGCTCGACCATGTAGGTCATGCCGAAATCGCTGCGTTTCAGCGTGGTCCGGGCATTGATTCCGACCCGGTATTCCCGGGAGCTGAACATATAGGGCCCGGCCGATACCCATTCCACCGACAGGGTTACCGGTTTCGTCACGCCGCGCAGGGTCAGGTCGCCCGTGATTTCACCGATTTTCGGGCCGGTCTTGGTTGCCCCCGTGCCGACGAAGGTGATCTTCGGGAACTCCTTCGCAGACAGGAAATCGCCGGACCGAAGGTGGCGGTCCCGCTTCTTGTGGCCGGTAAAGATGCTGTCGGCGTCAATTTCAATCTTGATGTCGCCGACGGTCAGGGCTTCCTCGTCGAACACGAACGACCCTTCGGCCTCGGTGAAGAGGCCGACAATGTCGGCCAGGCCCGCATGCTGGACCTTGAAGGCGACCGAGAAGTGCTCAGGGTCGATCTCGTACTCGTCACCGGCGGCCAGCGCCGGGCCAGGCAACAGCAGAAGGCCAGCCAGAAAAAAGCCGAAAAGACGTTGCGGCATTGGCGGAACTCCTCGAACAGCTTCGCGACACGACGCCATAACAGCTATTGATCCATCCGCCGCCGCCAAGGGATGCACACGAAATCGTGTGTGCCTGGGCGGCGCGTTATTCGTTGCGCAACAGCGGCGCCGCCTTGCGACCCAGCGCGACCCAGCTGCCCAGCATGCCGAACCCGATGGTGATCGCCATGGCGATGGCCAGGGTGGCGGCGACGACCGATGGCAGGAAAGTCCATTCCGCATCCATGATTCCGGTGATCACGTACCACGCCGCACCGCTGCCGACGGCCGCGGCAATGCCCGCGGTCACCGCGCCCATCAGCCCGTATTCGAACAGAAAAGATGTGCCGATGTCGCGCCGGGTCGCACCCAGCACCTTCAGAACGACGGAGTCGTAGACCCGGCGGCGGTGCCCTGCCGCAATCGCGCCCGCCAGCACCAGCATGCCGGCGACGATGGCGACCATTGCGATCGCCCGGACCGCCACGCCCAGGTTGCGCAGGATCTCCTGCACATTGTCCAGGATTTCCTTGACCCGGATCGCGGTGACGTTGGGCAGCGCGTCGGTGATCGCCCGCTCCAGCGCAAGTTCCTGTTCCGGCGCCAGATGGGCGGTGGAAATATAGCTTTGCGGCGCCTGCTCCAGCAGGCCCGGCGAGAACACCAGCACGAAATTGATGCCTAGCGTGGTCCAGTCGATCTGGCGAAGGTTGGCGATCGTCGCGATCACCTCCCGGCCCAGGACATTGACGCCGATGGTGTCGCCGACCGTCAGGCCCAGCGCCGCCGCCGCCTCGGCGTCGAACGACACCAGCGGCGCGCCGGCGTAGTCCGGCGGCCACCAGTCGCCGGCGACCACGGTGCTTCCGGTTTCAGGCGGCGTGCGGCTCCAGGTCAGGCCGCGGTCGCCGCGCAGGATCCAGGCGACCTCGGGCGGCGGCGTGATCTGCTCGACCGGCGTGCCGGCAAGTTCGGTCACCCGGCCGCGCAGCATCGGCACGCTTTCGGTCCGCACCGGCGCCGGGAAACCGTCGACGATGGCGGTAAAGGTCTCCATCTGGTCTGGCTGGATGTCGATGAAATAAAAGCCCGGCGCCTCGCCGCGCAGGGTTTGTCCGACCTGCCGGTTGATGTTGCCTTCGATCAGCGCCACCGCCACCAGGACGGTCAGGCCCAGGCCCAGCGACACCACCACGCCGCCGGTCGGCGCGCCCGGCCGGTGCAGATTGGCGACCGCCAGACGCAGCCGCGCGCCGCGCGGCCGCGGCAGGCGACTGGCGCCCCAAATCACCAGGCCCGCCGCCAGGCGGAAGGCGAACAGCGTGCCCAACGCGCCCGCGACGAAATACAGGGCCAGCCGCTTGTCGTTGGCGGATATCACCGCCAGGCCGGCCAGCGCCACGCCCAGCGCCAGCACGGCGATGACCATCTTCAGGGCGGGACGCTGGGTGACCGGCGAGACGGCATCGCGGAAAAGCGAAGCGGCCGGCACAAGCTGCGCGCGGGCCAGCGGCCAAATCGAGAAGACCAGGGTCACCAGAACACCGAAGCCCGCAGCCAGGAACAGCGGTTCGGCGAAAACGCCGACCCGCGCTTCGACCGGCAACCGGTCGGCGATGAACGGCGTTGCGACATAGGGAACCGCCGCGCCAAGCAACAGCCCTGCGGCGATACCCACCAGCGAGATCGCAAGCACCTGGATCAAGTACGCCTCGAAGATCAGGCGGCCCGGCGCGCCCAGGCACTTCCAGGTCGCGATCGTGCGCGTCTTCGATGCGAGGAAGGCGCGGACCGCGTTGCCCACGCCAACGCCGCCCACCAACAGCGCGGTCAAGCCGACCAGGGTCATGAACACAGTCACCCGGTCGATGAAACGCTGGATATTGGGAGCCGCGTTTTCAAGGTCGCGGATGCGCCAGCCGGCATCCGGAAAGGCTTCGTTCAGACGCGCCCGCCATGCGGTGACACTCTCGTCCGGGTCCAGTGCGATGCGATAGTGATAGCGGATCAGGCTGCCGGGCTGGACCAGACCGGTTTCCTCCAGCGCCGCGACCGGGATCATCAGCCGCGGTCCCAGGTTGAAGGCCTGGGTGCCCCGATCCGGCTCTTTTTCGATGACGGCGTTCAGGCGCAGGTCGGCGTCGCCGATCCGGACCACGTCGCCCACCGACAGTTCTAGCCGTTCGAACAGGCCGCGCTCGGCCGCCGCGCCCCACAAGCCGTCGCTGCGGGCAAGCGCCGCGTCCAACGACCCGCCGCCTTCAAGGGCAAGCCCGCCGTACAGCGGATAGGCCCCGTCGACGGCCTTGAACTCAACCAGGCGCCGGCGTTCGCCGTCGGGCCGAACCGCCATTGCGCGCATCTGCACCACCATCGACACGGCCTCGGCGTTCTGGACCAGCCAGGCCCGCTGCGCCTCGGTCGCCTCGCGGTGGGTCAGGCGCAAATCCACATCGCCGCCCAGCAGGCGCTTGGCGTCGGCGCGCATGCCGGCCTCGATGGAGTCGCTCAACGACCCGACGCCGGCGATCGCCGCCACGCCCATGGCCAGACAGGCCAGGAACACCCGAAAGCCGGACAGCCCGCCACGCAACTCACGGCGCGCAAAGCGCCAGGCAAGGGAGAGGTTCGTCATGCCCCGGCGGCGCGGATCGCCGGTCCGCCCTGCATGGTTTCGACGATCTCACCGTCGGCCATATGCACGGTCCGGCTGCAGCGTTCGGCCAGGCCGACATCGTGGGTGATCAGCAACAGCGTGGTGCCATTGCGCTCGGCCAGTTCGAACATCAGGTCGATCACATGGGCGCCGGTGGCACCGTCCAGGTTGCCGGTGGGCTCGTCGGCCAGCAGCAGATGCGGCTGCACCGAAAAGGCGCGCGCCAGCGCCACCCGTTGCTGTTCGCCGCCGGACAGCTGGCCGGGATAGTGGGTCAGGCGATGGTCCAGGCCGACCGCCGCCAGTCCGTCCGCCGCCCGGTCGAAGGCATCCCGCCGGCCTGCCAGTTCCAGCGGCACGGCTACGTTCTCCAGGGCGCTCATGGTCGGCACCAGGTGGAAGGACTGAAAGACGATCCCCACATGGTCGCGCCGGAACAGGGCAAGCGCATCCTCGTTCAGCGATCCCAGCGCCTGGCCGGAAACGTTCACCTGGCCGGACGTCGCCCGCTCCAGCCCCGCGATCACCATCAACATCGAGGTCTTGCCCGACCCGGACGGGCCGACAACGCTGACCGTTTCGCCGGCGCCCACGAAAAGATTGACGCCACGCAGGATATTGACCTCTCCGGCCTCGCTACCCAATGTAAGGTGGACGTCAACCAGATCGATCATCGGGTCGACGCCCCCCGGACCGGATACAGTCATTGCCGCACTCATCCCTTATTCGTTTGACTAGACAAGTTTACGCCGCCGCCGTGGCGGTGGTTCAGTCTTGTCTAGGCGGATATGGCTCTGTACGCCAGAAAATCAACAAATCTCTTGTGGTTATGGCGCTGGCAGGGCTTGTCTCGGCCGGCGCAGCGGCGGCCGAAAATGCGGTCATTCTGGCCCTGGGGGACAGCCTGACGGCCGGATACGGCCTGGCCAAAGAGGAAAGTTTTCCGGCCCAGCTGGAGGCCTCCCTGCGCGCCCAGGGCCACCAGGTCCGTGTGATCAATGGCGGGGTTTCGGGGGACACCACCGCCGGCGGCCTCGCCAGGATGGACTGGCTGATGGTGGAAAAGCCCGATCTGATCATCGTCGAGCTGGGCGCAAACGATGCGTTGAGGGCCATCGATCCGGCCCAGACCCTGGCCAACCTGGATCGGATCGTCGAAAAATCGAAGGCCGAAGGGGCCCGCGTGCTGCTGGCCGGAATGCTGGCGCCGCCAAACCTGGGCCGCGAATACGCCGATCAGTTCAACGCGATCTATCCGACGCTTGCAGCAAAACACGGCGTGCCGCTTTATCCGTTCTTTCTTGACGGCGTGGCTGCCGATCCGCAGCTTAACCAGCCCGACGGCATGCATCCCACGGCCGAGGGTATTTCCGTCATCGTGCAACGCATAACGCCGCACGTCACCCAGGCTTTGAACGAACCGGCGCCATGAACGACAAATCGCCCTTTCTGATGGGCCATGCGACAGCGGACAATTGGACCGACGCGGCAGGTCAGGTGGTTGTTGCGCTGGGCCAACCGCGCCCCGAGCACAAGCTGGGCATCGTCTATGTCAGCGACCGCTTCGCCGGGCACCTTGACGAACTATGCGTCTTCCTGCGGCAGACCACCGGCGTGAACGACTGGGTCGGAGCCTCGGGCGCAGGCGTGTGCGCGACCGGCCGGGAGTACTTCGAGGTCCCGGCGATCGCAGCCCTGGTCGCCCCGATCGACGAGGCCGGATTCCGGATCTTCGAAAGCGTCACCGAGGATGCGGAACCGGTCGGCTCGGGCAACCACGACTGGCTGGTGGACGCCGGCGTGCCTCTGGTGGTCGCCCATGCCGATCCGGCGAACCCGCTGGTCCCCGAACTGATCGAGGATCTGTCGGACGAAACCGGCGGCTATCTGGTCGGCGCGCTGGGTTCGGGACCGAACGGCAACCCGCAATTCGCCCATGGCATTGCCAGCGGCGGAATCTCCGGTGTGATGATTTCGCCCAACGCGATCGAGATGGTTTCGGGCCTGACCCAGGGCTGCAGCCCGATCGGTCCGGTCCGGCGGATCAGCAGCGCCCATGAAAATGTCATCCTCAGCATCGACGACGGGACGGCCCTGGCGGTCTTCAAGGAGGACATCGGCGAAGTCTTGGCGCGCAATCTGGGGCAGGTGGCTGGCTACATCTTCGCCGGCCTGCCGGTGGAAGGCTCCGACACCGGCGATTACCTGGTCCGCAACCTGACCGGAATCGACCCCGAAAACGAGGCCATCGCCATCGGCGACTACGTTGAAACCGGCGACCAGATCCTGTTCTGCCGGCGCGACCACGACACGGCGGTCGAAGACATGCGGCGCATGCTGCGCAAGATCAAGCGCCAGGTCGGCGACAAGCCCATTCGCGGCGGGCTTTATTACACCTGTCTCGCGCGCGGCCCCAACCAGTTCGGCGATGACAGCGAAGAGATGAAGCTGATCGAAGAGGAGCTGGGCAGCTTTCCGCTGGTCGGCTTTTTCGGAAACGGCGAGATCAGCCACGACCGCCTGTACGGCTATACCGGCGTTCTGACGGTCTTCTGCTGACACCCAGACAGCGGAGCACCAGATGGAAACCCGGCGCCTTGGACGCAGCGATATCCGTGTGAGCACCCTTTGCCTGGGCTCGATGACCTAGGGCGAGCAGAACAGCGAGGCCGAGGGCCATGCCCAGCTCAGCCGCGCGTTCGAACGCGGCGTCAATTTCGTCGACACCGCGGAAATGTACGCGGTGCCGACCCGGGCCGAGACGCAAGGCGAAACCGAACGCATCATCGGCACCTGGATCGCCGGCGGGAGCGTTTCGCGCGACCGCATGGTGCTGGCGACCAAGGTGACGGGTCCGTCGGACCGCATAACCTGGATCCGCGGCGCCGCGCCGACCCGGCTGGACCGGGCCAGCATCCTGGCCGCCTGCGAGGGCTCGCTCAAGCGGCTGAGGACGGATTACATCGATCTTTACCAGCTCCATTGGCCGGACCGCCCGGTCAACAAGTTCGGACAGCTGGACTACGAACACAGTACCGACGACAGCGTGCCGCTGGAGGAATCCCTGGCCGCCCTGAGCGAGCTGGTCGAGGCCGGCAAGATCCGGCTGGCGGGAATCTCAAACGAAACCGCCTGGGGCGCGATGGAGTGCCTGCGCCTGTCCGAAAGGCTGGGCTTGCCGCGGGTCGCTTCGATCCAGAACCCTTACAGCCTGCTGAACCGCACCTTCGAGATCAGCCTGTCAGAAATCGCGTTGCGCGAGGACGTGGGGCTGTTGGCCTACGGCGCGTTGGGCAGCGGGACCTTAAGCGGCAAGTACCTGGACGGGGCGCGGCCCCAGGGCACGCGCATGGCGCTTTTTCCGGACTACTTTCCCCGCTATCTCAAACCGCGCGCCCAGGCGGCGACCGCGCGCTACGTGGCGCTGGCCCGGCGACACGGGCTGGATCCGGCACAGATGGCCCTGGCCTTCGTGGCTGGCCGGCCGTTCGTCACGTCGGTGATCATCGGCGCCACGACGATGGCGCAGCTCGACAGCAATATCGACGCGGCAGGGCTTGCACTGGCGGACGATGTGCTGAACGATATTGCCGCTCTGCACCGCGACGACCACAACCCATGCCCATAAGCGACCCTCCGCTGCGTGTGTGCCAGGAGCCGGGCCGATGATCCGTCTGTTCATCGGCCTGCCCGTCCCCGACGACGTGCGTCAGCGGCTGACCGGCCTGTGCGGCGGTCTGCCCGGTGCGCGCTGGGTCCCGCCCGAAAACTACCATATGACCCTGCGTTTCATCGGCGAGGTGGAACACGGCCAGGCCGAGGACATTCACCTGGCCTTGTCGCGGATCACCGCGCCGCCGGTGCAAGTGACGCTGGCGGGCCTGGACTGGTTCGGCACCCGGTCGAAGGTCAGGACCGTTGTGGTCAAGGCGGAGAGGTCTGACCCGCTGGTCCACCTGCAGCGCAAGGTCGAATCGGCGGTTGTGCGCGTCGGCATGGACCGTGAAGAACGCAAGTTTCTGCCCCACGTCGCCCTGGCGCGCCTGCGCGACGGCCGCCCGGCGGAGGCGCAGCATTTCTGCGACGACCACGCGATGTTCAAACTGCCGCCCTACGCCATCGACCGCTTCGTGCTCTATTCCAGCTTTCTCAGCCACAACGGCGCGATCTACACGCCGGAAGAGGAATACCCGCTGGTCGGGTGAAGCGGGTCGTCCCTGGTCCCGGAGGGGGGCGACCGGGGTGAGGGCGTCACCGAGGCCGGCCCCTCTCGCCCGCCCCTCGCAGCGGCAGTCGCGTGGCCTCGCCAGGGCTTCGGGCTTCCTGCCGGGCCATGCTGACATCGTCCCCCAATCCGTGCATAGTCCGCCGCATCGAGGAGGAACGGAATGATCCGGCGGTTCTTGCTGTTAACCCTTTGCTGTACCTTCATGATTGCCGCGGCCGACGCGGCGCCGAAGGGGCATGGCCGCCACCGGCATTCGGTCGCGGTCATCATCGGCAACAAGACCTATCAGGGCCGAATCCCGGACGTGGCCTTCGCACACAGGGACGCCGAGGCGATGAAGGCCTATCTCGTCCAGGTGCTGGGCTACCGCGAGGGCAACATCATCGATCTGCGCGACGCGACCCAGGCGGAGTTTCTGTCGGCTTTCGGAAACGACCGGACCCACAAGGGCAAGCTGTGGCGCATGATCCGCGAGGGACGGTCGCATGTGACCGTTTTCTATTCGGGCCACGGCGTGCCCGGCCTGGAGGACAAGCGCGGATACCTGCTGCCAGTCAACGCGGAAGCCGACACCGCCGAGATCAACGGCTATCCGGTGGACCTTTTGTATCGCAACCTGGCGCAATTGGACGCGGCATCGGTGACCGTCTATCTGGATGCGTGTTTTTCCGGCGACAGCAGTCAGGGCATGCTGATCCGTGCGGCCTCGCCGGTCTTCGTGCAGGCCACAGTGCCGGAAGCCGCGGCAAGCCTCACCGTGCTCACCGCGGCCAGCGCCGACCAGGTGGCAAGCTGGGACGAGGAGAACCGGCACGGGCTGTTTTCCTTCCATCTGTTGCAGGCGCTGCAGGGCAAGGCCGACGAGGCGCCGTTCGGCGACGGCGACGGCCAGGTGACCATGGCCGAAACCAAGGCCTATCTGGACGAGGAGATGACCTACGCGGCGCGGCGGCGATTCGGCCGTGTCCAGAATGCCTCGGCCCAGGGTTCGGAGGATACCGTGCTGGGCAAGGTGCCGGCCGAACCCGTTCAGGTCGCCGCCTTGAGGCCAGGCTTTGCGGTCAGCGTCCTGGAGCAATCGATGTTCGTTTCGTCGGCCCGCGTCAACGTACGGTCGGGCCCGGGAACGGATTTCGAGAAGGTGGCGTCCCTGAGCGAAGGCACGGAAGTCGGCGTCACCGGGAAGGTCGACGGCAGGAACTGGTACCGGGTGCGGCTGGACGATGGCGGCACCGGCTACATCTTCGGTACGCTGCTTCAAGACGAGGCGGCGGCGCCATCGGGCATCGAAGGCCTGATCCACGCTAGGACCGGCGGCGCGCCCGCGAGCTTGCTGGACGCCCTGGGTGCCGTGCGCGACGCCCAGTCGCAGGGCTTGGACGTTTCGGATTTCGTGCGAGATCGGTTCGCGGTCGTCGACCTTGCCCGGCAGAGGCGTGCCGGCGAGCCGGGAATCCATTACCCCGTCTCGGTCAAGAACAACGAGCTTTTCCGCGTTCAGACCGCCGGGCTCGCGGACGCCCTGTCCGGCGCGCCCGCCTCCGAGGCGGACTATCTCATCGTTGTCGATCTCAACGCATCGTCAATGAACGTCCGTGAGACCGGCCGCAGCGCCGTTCAGTCGACCTATGTCCCGGATACTTCCGCCGGGAATGCCGCCGATGTGTTGGACGGGCCGCTTCAATCGATGCGGCGCGACTATGAACGCGCCCTCAGATCCGGCGACAGAAGGAAAGCGCTGGAGATCCGCCGGTCCATGCGGTCGATGGTTCAGGCCAAGAACCAGGTACAGACGGCGCTCAGCCAGCCTTACGAATTCGCCGAGGTCCGGAAGGAGGCGAAAAGAGAACACGTGATCAATTACTTCATGATCGATCGCAAGGCACGGACCTACTTGCGCGGGCGCCTGCCGAAGACCGAGGTTCGCACCTTCTCGGTGCCGGAGGGCCTGCACCCGGGCGATGCCGATCCGGGCCGGACAAAGGCCGCACGGCAGACGATGAATGGAATCGAGCTGTGGGGGCGAAACGCGGCCCAAATCCGCATCGCCGACATCGTCACGGATATCCGCGCGCAGGCGGCTTCGGCGCGGCCGCTGCCGCCGCTGGCACAGGTGCAGCAGGACATCCGCGCCGCGCGCTAAGAGGCAGTCACCGGAACCATTGTCCGCCGCCGCCGCACGTTGCATGATCGCGGCTCAACGAACACGGGGGCACCGGCATGGCGGCGGGCGAAGCGCGCAAGCTTGAACATCTCTATCTGATCGACGGCTCCGGCTACATCTTCCGCGCCTTCCACGCCCTGCCGCCGATGAACCGGCCCGACGGCACGCCGACCAATGCGGTGTTCGGCTTCACCAACATGATCCTGAAGCTGTTGGAGGACAGCGACGCGGACTGTTTGGCGGTGATCTTCGACGCCGGCGCGACCAGCTTCCGCAACGAGATCTACGACGACTACAAGGCCCAGCGCCCAGACCCGCCGGAAGAACTGGTGCCCCAGTTCGGCCTGATCCGCGAGGCGACGCGGGCCTTCAACCTGCCCTGCATCGAGATGGAGAACTACGAGGCTGACGACCTGATCGCGACCTTCGCGCGGCGAGCGCGGGAACGGGGCATGGAGGTCACCATCGTGTCGTCCGACAAGGACCTGATGCAGCTTGTCGGGCCCGGCGTCACCATGCTGGACCCGATGAAGAACCGTTCGATCGGCCCGGACGAGGTGGTCGAGAAGTTCGGCGTGCCGCCGGAAAAGGTGACCGAGGTCCAGGCCCTGGCCGGCGACTCGGTCGACAACGTGCCCGGGGTTCCCGGCATCGGCGTCAAGACCGCGGCGCAGCTGATCACCGAATACGGCGACCTGGAGACCCTGTTGGAACGGGCCGGCGAGATCAAGCAGCCCAAGCGCCGTGAGAAGCTTCTGGAAAACGCCGAGATGGCCCGGATCAGCCTGCAGCTCGTCACCCTGGACGACGATGCGCCGGTTGAAAACGAGCTGGAGGAGTTCGTCCGCCAGGAGCCGGATCTGGACGTGCTGGTGCCGTTCCTGCGCGAACAGAACTTCCGGCGCCTGACCGCCCGGTTCGAGGCGGCGGCCGGCGGGTCGGTGGAATCCGCGCCCGCACAAACAACGGCGCCTGCGCCGGGGAACGGCGCCTACGACCTGGTCCAGGACGAGGCTGCGCTGGCTGCCTGGGTCGCCGAAGCGGTCGACGTCGGACTGGTGGCGGTGGACACCGAAACAACGGCGCTGGACCCCCAGACCGCCGACCTGGTCGGCGTGTCCCTGTCCCTGGGGCCCGGCCGGGCCTGCTACGTGCCCTTGGCCCACAAGGGCGCGGAGGCCCAGGGCGCACTGGACCTGGGAGGCGGCGACGGGGCGACGGAAGTGCCGCCGCAGGTTCCCATGGATCGCGCGGTCGCGGTGCTGAAGCCGATGCTGGAGGACCCGGCCTGCCTGAAAGTGGGTCAGAACATCAAATACGACCTGGGAATATTCGCCCGCCACGATATCGACGTCGGCCCCGCCGACGACACCATGCTGATGAGTTTCGTGCTGGACGGCGGGTCGCACGGCCACGGCATGGACGAACTGGCGGTGCTGCACCTGGACCACACCACGATCAAGTATTCCGAGGTCGCCGGCACCGGCAAGTCCCAGGTCACCTTCGACAAGGTGCCGCTGGACAAGGCGCGGGACTACGCCGCCGAGGACGCCGACATCACCCTGCGCCTGCACCAGGTGCTGCGACCGCGGCTTGTGTCGGAACATATGTGCACGGTCTACGAGACCATCGAACGGCCGCTGATCCCCATCGTGGCTGCGATGGAGCGGACCGGCATCCTGGTCGACCCGGGCCGCCTGCAGGAGCTTTCCAGCGACTTCGCCCGCCGGATCGCGGACCTGGAGGAGGAGATCCACGCCCTGGCCGGTTCGCCGTTCAACATCGGTTCGCCGAAACAGCTCGGCGAGGTGCTGTTCGACCAGATGGGACTGACCGGCGGCAAGAAAACAAAGACCGGCGGGTTCTCGACCAACTCCGACGTGCTGGAGCCGCTGGCCGAGGAACACGAGATCGTCGCCAAGGTGCTGGAGTGGCGCCAGCTCTCCAAGCTGCGCTCGACCTATACCGAGGCGCTGCTGCAACAGGTCAACCCGAAGACCGGGCGCGTCCACACGTCCTACATGATGGCAGGCGCACAGACCGGTCGGTTGGCATCCACCGACCCCAACCTGCAAAACATCCCGGTCAGGACCGAGGAGGGCAGGAAGATCCGCGAGGCCTTTATCGCCCCGCCGGGCCACAAGCTGATCAGCCTGGATTACAGCCAGATCGAGCTGCGCCTGGTGGCCGACGTCGCCGAAATCGACGCCCTGCGGGCCGCATTCCGCGACGGATTGGACATCCATGCGATGACCGCGTCGGAAGTGTTCGGCGTGCCGATGGCGGAGATGGATGCGGAGACCCGGCGCCGGGCCAAGGCGATCAATTTCGGCATCATCTACGGCATCTCGGGCTTCGGCCTCGCCCGCCAGCTCGGCTGTTCCCAGGGCGAGGCGAAGGCCTTTATCGACGCCTATTTCGTACGGTTCCCGGGGATCCGCGATTACATGGACGAGATGAAAAAGCAGGTGAAGGCGACCGGCTTTGTGACCACGCTGTTCGGCCGCAAGATCCACCTGCCGGGCATTTCCGACCGGAACCCGGCCCGGCGCTCCTATGCCGAACGCCAGGCGGTAAACGCCCCGATCCAGGGGTCGGCCGCCGACATCATAAAAAGGGCGATGATCCGGGTGCCCGCGGCGCTGGAAAAAGCGCAGCTTGCATCGAAGATGCTGTTGCAGGTGCACGACGAGCTGGTGTTCGAGGCACCCGAGGACCAGGTCGACCGGACCATCGAGACCGTGCGCGCGGTGATGGAAGGCGCGCCGGGCCCGTCGGTGGCCTTGTCGGTGCCGCTGGTGGTGGATGCCGGCGTCGGCGACAACTGGAACCAGGCGCACTAGGCGGCCGGAGAAGGAGTGCGGAGACCATGAAACTGCGGCGCCATCACGATATGGGCGGCCTGCCCGCGGGGCCGGTCGATTTCGAAGAACATATCCATGCGCCTTGGGAGAAGCGCACCAACGCGCTGCTGCGGCTGCTGGCCGACGACAAGCGCAACCTGGTCAGCGTGGACGAGCTGCGCCGGGCGATCGAGGACCTGGGCCCCGGCGCCTATGACGAGCTCAACTATTACCAGCGCTGGATCTCGGCCATTACCAACGTGCTGTTGGAAAAAGGCGTGATCACCGTCGACGAGCTGGGCCACAAGCTGGCGGAGGTCGAGGCCAGATTCGAAGCGGCGCGGACGGAGAAGCGACCGTGAGCGCGCCGCGCTTCGCCATCGGGGCGCCGGTCAGGGTGCGCGCGGCCTATCCGCCGGGGCATGTCCGCACCCCGTTCTATGTTCGAGGGGCCGCCGGGGAAGTCGAGCGGATCTGCGGTCGCTTCGCCAACCCCGAACAGGGCGCCTACGGCAGGCGCGACGCGGACCGGATCACGCTCTACCGGGTCCGGTTCAGCCAGCGCGACTTGTGGCCCGACTACCAGGGCGCGCCAGACGACAGCGTGGAGGTGGAGATCTTCGAACACTGGCTGGAACCGACGGACGGAGACAACGCATGAGCGGGACGCACCATCACGACCATCCCCACCCGCCGCAGCCCGACCTGGAAGACGCGCCGGCCAGCTACCACCAGTTCCTGGCCCAGGCGGTGGGCGACCTGTTGATCGAAAAGGAGATCATCGCCGCGGACGAGCTGCGCGGGATGATCGAATTCATCGACGGCCGCGACCCCGCCGTCGGCGCGCGCCTGGTGGCCCGTGCCTGGACCGACGCGGACTTCAAGCGTCGCCTCATGGCCGACAGTAAGGCCGCGGCCGCCGAGATCGGCATCGACACGGGCCCGATCCCGATCATCGTGGTGGAGAACACCGAGGCGGGGCACAACGTGGTGGTCTGCACTCTGTGCTCCTGCTACCCCACCTTCCTGAACGGCCTGCCGCCGGACTGGTACAAGGCGCGGGAATACCGGTCGCGCTGCGTGCGCGAGCCGCGCGCGGTCTTGGCCGAGTTCGGCACCGAGATCACCGAGACCCGCGAGGTGCGCGTCCATGACAGCACCGCGGACATGCGCTACCTGGTGCTGCCCGCCCGGCCGCCCGGAACCGAGGGGCTGGACGAAGACGCCCTGGCCGCCCTGGTCACCCGCGACTGCATGATCGGGGTGACGGAGCCGAGGGCTCCGGCCTGAGGGCGAGCCGGGTGCAGCCCCGCCCTTCGAGACGGCGGCTGCGCCGCCTCCTCAGGGTGAGGGGAATGGCTGGATAACCCTCGCAATCACCTCATGCTGAGGAGCGCCCGCAGGGCGCGTCTCGAAGCACGTGGCTGCCGCCGCACAGCCCCCGAATACACCTTCCCTTAACCGTCCCTGGGTTTTGATTCGGCCCATGCGGACCGCACGCCTCATCCTCGCCGCCCTGGCGCTTGCCATGCTGGCCGGGTGCTACATGCCCGACCGGTTCGAGGCCGGCCTGCAGATCCGGCGCGACGGGAAATACGCCTTCACCTACCAGGGCGAGCTCACCTCGCTGCAGCTCCTGCGGCGGCTGGGCATGGGCGAGTTCGACGGCGACCCCGAGGCCTTCCGGGAATACGTCGCCTTGTTCGAGCGCGATTTGCGCCGCGACAGCGGTTTCCGCGAGGTCAGCTACTGGCGCCAGGCGACGTACCGCACCCGGTATGCCCACGAAGGCGACCTGGACCGCGACCGCAGCTTCAACTTCGTGCGCCTGAACGCGCGATTCCTGGGGATCAAGAATCTGGGCGAGGGACGGATCGAGCTCAGCGGCAGCCGCCTGCCGAAAGCCTACATGGACGCCCTGTTGGAAGGCGGCTTCGACACCCGCGGCGTCTTCCGGCTGTGGACCGACGCCCGTGTGCTGGAACACAACGCCGATGCGGTCGAGGGCGAAGGCCTGATCCTCTACACGTGGCGCATCCGCACCATGCGCCAGGCCCCGCCCCGGATGGTGCTGCAGCTCGGTTGACGCAAATGTGCCGGTGCCGATCGGCTCTTCCGGCAACGCCGCCAAACCGGCCGCCGCCCTCCATCAAATAAGCCTCTCGTTCCCGATCTACCGGAACCGCCGAAGCGGCCGGGCGCGAAGCTCGTTTGCTGCGGAAGAGTTCTATACGTGACCGTAAATTCACCTGCGGTCGCACATGAAATGAATCATACACCACAAAGTTCGGAGAATTCTCAGCGTATCTTCAAGAAAAAGCGAATTGGCCCCGACAGACTGACCAACTCAAGAGGGTATCATGGTAAGTCGTCTTCTATATCGTTTGGTCTTGTTCGTTACGCGAAATCTGCGATGGCTGAAGCCCGCACTCCTTGGGCTCTTGGTGGTCATCGTCGTGGTCCCGACGCTGGGAATTATCGCCGCCAAGATCTATCAGAACATGGACGATGACGCGGATCGTGGCGCCATCGCGATCAATCAGGGCGTGTTCGGCGAGAGTTTCGCGGTCCCGGAATACTTGGATCAGGGATGGGATGAGGCCGGCAGCCTGTGGTTTTACAACACCACGCAGGGCTCGGCCCTGTTGCCCTACGATTTCCTGCTGGTCCTGGAGCAGTCAAGTCTGAAGCACAAGACCGAGTGCGATAGAAACGGGCGGACGGCAGCTTGGATCCTTTGCGACGAGAATGTCGACCGGCTGCGCTACCTGCCTCAAAAGGCGACCCTGTTCAATCCCGACGCACTACCGGTGGGCTTCGTGAAGGAGACGTACCAGGGTAAGGACTATGTCGGCTACACGTGCGCGGCCTGCCACACGGGACAGATGAACTACACCAATCCGGGCGAGCAAACCGCCCGAGCGCTGCGCATCGACGGCGGGCCGGCGATGGCCGATATGGTTACGTTCCTGACCGAACTTGAAAGGTCATTGAAGCTCACCCGTGGCCTGCCCAACGGCACGAACCCGAGGCTGGACCGGTTCGTCGAAGACGTGCTGGCCTTGAACAATGACTATGAAACCCGCGCGGAGGTCGAACAGGATCTCGAGAAGTGGGCAGACGTCATCATCCTTTACAACGTCGTCAACCACAGCACGAAGAACGGACAAGATGTCGAGTATGGGTATGCCCGGCTGGATGCGTTTGGCCGGATCTATAATCGTGTCATCCAGCACGCCATAAACCGCGATCAGGTCGCCACGGAATTGGCCTTGGCAACGGTCGACGGGAAGAAGACCTCCGACCGCTTGTTAAGCGACAGCCAAATCCGGAGGATTCTATATGGCGCCGGCGAACCCGGAGACGCCGTGGGCGCCTTCATCCTCAGAGACGGAGACTTCGCGAAGATCGTCACCCGGCTGCGTTCGGACGAACCGGGATACCCCAACCTGAACGACGCCCAGATCAACATCGTCAGGGACGAGATCTTCAACCCGCCCAACGCACCGGTCAGTTATCCGTTCCTGTGGGACACCACGCATTCCGACTATGTGCAGTGGAACGGGCTGGCCAGCAATGCTGCTGCGGGACCGATCGGCAGAAACGCGGGCGAAGTCACGGGCGTGTTCGGAATTCTCGACTGGCAGGAGGACAGGCGCTGGACGACCCGCCTGACGGGCTTCAGCCTGTCCGCGCTGTTGAGCGGGCAGGACAAGAAGAAAAAGCAGATCTATTTCAAGTCGTCGATCGATCTGTTCAACCTGCAACGCCTGGAAAGCCACCTCAGCACGCTGGTCTCGCCGCGATGGCCATTCTGCAAGAGCGCACCGACCGGTGAGTATTATTTGCCGTCGGGGCCGAAAAAGACGCCGGTCGATCTGCGCGAATGCGAGCCCGGCGACGACAGGTTCGACAAGGCCAGCAAGGACCGCGGCCAGGTGATCTTTGCCAGGCTGTGCCAGGAATGCCACGACCATATCGACCCGCGCGCCTATGACCGGGTGATGGTCAGTCACATGTCGAGCCTTCCCAAGGCCGGCACCGACAAGGCAATGGCAAGAAACAGCGTCCACTACGCGGGCAAATCGGGAAATTTCGAAGGAACGTATCAGACTGTCGGTGTCGGCAAATTGGTTGCCCGGGCCGATGCGCCGGTCGCAGTGGTGCTGACTGCCGCGACCAAAGGCGTCGTGGCGACCCCGGACGCTGACAAATGGTGGCCCCGCCGGTTCGTCGAGTATGTCTATGCGCTGGCGCTGACCATTTTCGAGAACCCGGTTCAGGCGAGTATCAAACAAGGCAACTATCTTCCGGATACGACCGCCAGGCCGTTGAACAGCCTGCTGTCCTACCGGGCACGATCGCTGAATGGAATCTGGGCAACGGCGCCGTACTTGCACAATGGCTCGGTTCCCAACCTGTGGGACCTTCTTCTGCCTGTGAAACGGGCGGGCGACGTGGAAGGCGGGCGGTGCCAAACCTACCGGCCGGACAGTTTCGTCGTCGGGTCGCGCGTCTTCGACCCTGTCAATGTGGGCTTCAGAAGCGAAGGCTATGACGGGTTCGTATTCGACACGCAGATACCCGGCAACGCGAACACCGGGCACGAATACGGCGCCTGCAAGATGACCGATCAGGAACGCTGGGATCTGATCGAATACCTAAGGTCCCTCTAGATGAGACGGCTCAGCGATGGGAGAGCAGACCGCATGCTTCACGCCGTAAAGGACTATCTCAAGGAATACGACGCCGCGCACGAACGCGACAAATACCCGCTGGTGCAGAAGTGGATCAGAAATGAGCCGCTTGAATTCTTCAAGCAGCTGCGCGCCGAACGGCCGGTTCTCGAAACGCCTGAATGTACGCTGGTCGCGTCGTTCACCGACGTCCGAGACATGCTGCAGATGCCCAAGGTCTTCACGGTTGACCTCTACAAGCGGAAAATGGGGGTCACTGGACCTGATGACGGCTATTTGATGGCGCATGACGACGACGCCCTGCACTACCGGGAGAAGTCGCTCATGCAGGGGCTGTTGAACCGGGACGATCTGCCCCGTGTCCGCAAGATGGTGGCCCAGACCGCCAAGGATATCCTGGGCCGGTCGAGCGGGAAGATCGAACTTGTAAACGACTATTGCCGGATGGTGCCGGTGCACCTTGTGCAGGACTATTTCGGCCTCGACGGTGTGGACCGGAAAGACCTGATCCGATGGTCCTATTGGAACCAGTACGACGCTTTCAACAATCAGCCTTTCGACATGATCCCCGACCAGGAACACAGGCAGATCGTCGAGGAGCACGATAAGGCATCTGAAGAACTGGTCGCCTACGTCGCTGTTTTGATGTTCCGAAAGCTGGTTCGGCTGAAGATCGTCAATGCGCTCGACATGGTGCTGAACCCGATCCGGTTCATGTTCTACCGGGTTCTCGGCAAGACGCCGCCCGAACGCCATGACGTCATGGTGACGCGGATGCTGCGTTCGAAATTCGCGAAACAGGTTGATTTTCCGCTGACGCGGGTCGGTGTCAACGCCGGCGGCCTTTTGATCGGGGCGATCGAAACGACGTCGCAGGCCGTGGCGCAGGTGGTGCAATTCTTCATCGAAAGACCTGCACTGTTGAAAAAGGTGAAGGACAAGGCGCGCCAGGACGACACCCAGGCATTCGACGCGATGGTTTGGGAAGCGTTGCGTTACGTCCCGATTCGGCCGGACATTTTCCGACTGGCCGCCAGCGACTACACCATCGCGAAAGGCACGCCACACGAAACCGAGATCAAAGCCGGCACCATCGTGCGTCTGCTGATTCAATCCGCCATGTTCGATCCGTACGCGTACGAGAACCCCGACGAATTCAACCCGGATCGAAACTTCTATCACAACTTCGTTTTCGGGTTCGGCTCGCACCAGTGCCTGGGAAAATATGTCGGCATGGAGATGATCCCCGAAATGGTTCGTCAGGTGGTCCTCCTTGACGACCTGAACAGCGCTGACACGATCAGCTATCGATACCACCTGTTTCCCGACCGCGACGGCCCGTTCCCGGAAAGGTACGAAGTCTCCTGGACATGATCTGGCCGCGGCGGACTGAACCGCGCGCCCGCATGATCGCAGGCAACCGGCGCCAGGCAGGCCTAGGGCCCGCGGCCGCTCATACGCATCGTCGTGGCCAGGGTCGCCCGGTCGCGGCGCCGCACGATCGGGCGGGCAGGATCCGCTTCCCGGCGGGCGGACGCCAACCGTCTCAGCCCGACTTGTTGACGTAGTGCCGGATCACCGCCGCCATGTCCTCCGGCGGCGTGTCGTAGCGGAACACGGTCAGGACCTTGCCGTCCGGGCCGGTGAGATAGACGAAGGTGCTGTGGTCCATCAGGTATTCGGTGGCCCCCGGGTCCTCCGCCTTGGCGTAGAACACGCTGTACTGCTTCGCCGCGGCGGCGACCTGTTCGGCGCTGCCGGTCAGGCCGACCATCCGGTCGTGGAAATGCGGCACGTATTCCTTGATGGCGTCCACCGTATCGCGTTCCGGATCGACGGAGATGAAGACCGGCGTGACCTTGGCGGCGAGCCGGTCCAGCTTGCCCAGGGCGACCGCCATGTTCTGCAGTTCCGACGGGCAGAAATCCGGGCAGTAGGTGTAGCCGAAATAGATCAGCAGGAACTGGCCCTTGAAATCGGCATCGGTTACGGTGCGGCCGTTATGGTCGACCAGCTCGAACGGGCCGCCCAGCTCGACGGCGGGCGAAAAGGCGGTGATCGTCTTGCCTTCGCCTTCGATCCTGGCGCCGCCGATCTGGAAGTAGGCAATCACCGCGGCGATTGCGATCGCGCCCAGTGCGGCAGCAAGCGCAATGACCGTCGGCAGTGATGGGTTCCGGCGCGCGGTCTTGCCACGGCGTTGATCGGCATCCGACATGGGGTTTTTGTACTCGATGGTCCGCGCCCGGGCCGCGGACAAATCGCCGCACAATTCCTATCTAGGGGAGGTGGCTGGCGGCGACCGCCCGGGGAATGCCGCCAAGCCGCCCAATTCCTGCCATAACCCGCGGCGATTGTGGCATGCGGCGGGCGGTTGGTAGAGTTCTGTCTCAGGAAGGATAAAGCGCGGATGCGCAACACGATTGCACTTGTCGACGATGACCGGAACATCCTGACATCGGTTTCGATGGCGCTGGAATCCGAAGGGTTCTCGGTGCGCACCTATACGGACGGCGAACAGGCGCTTGCGGGGTTGAGCCAGAATCCCGCGGACGTCGCCGTCCTGGACATCAAGATGCCGCGCATGGACGGCATGGAGCTGTTGCAGAAGCTCCGCCAGAAAAACGCGATGCCGGTGATCTTCCTGACCTCGAAGGACGACGAGGTCGACGAGCTGCTGGGCCTGCGCATGGGCGCCGACGACTATATCCGCAAACCCTTCTCGCAGCGGCTGCTGATCGAGCGGATCCGTGTCCTGTTGCGGCGGGCGAACCTGGCGGAGACCAACGGCGAGGCCCGTGGCGAAGGCGTCATGGTGCGCGGCGACCTGGTGCTGGATTCGGACCGCCATGCCTGTGCCTGGCGCGGCCAGCCGGTGCAGCTTACGGTCACGGAGTTTCTGATCCTGAAATCGCTGGCGGCCAGGCCGGGGCACGTCAAGAACCGGGACCAGTTGATGGATGCCGCCTATGGAGAGAGCATCTATGTGGACGACCGGACCATCGACAGTCATATCAAGCGGCTGCGCAAGAAGTTCCGCCAGGTCGATCGCGAGTTCGGGCAGATCGAAACGCTGTACGGCGTAGGGTACCGGTACGCCGAAGCCTGAATTCGATGAGACGGGAAGGGGGAAAGGGCGCAGAAACGCCGCGCGCGGGCCGCAAGCGCCTGCTGTCGCCGCTGACCCGGCGCATCCTGGCAGTCAACGTGATTGCCCTGGTGATTCCGGTCGTCGGCCTGCTCTACCTGGGTCCGTACCGCGAAAGCCTGATCGAAGCCGAACTGGAGGCGTTGCGTCGCCAGGGCGAGATCTTTTCGGGGGCGCTGGGCGAAAGCGCGATCGAAACCCTGAACAACGGACAGCAGGTCCTGAACCTGACGCTGTCCCGCAACATCATCCGGCGGCTGGCCGGCGCGGACGCGGTGCGGGCGCGGCTGTTCATGGTCGATGGCAGCCTGGCCGCGGACAGCCGGCTTCTCGGCGCGCTGGGCGGCATCGTGCAGATGGAGGAGCTGCCCGCGCCGGAGAACGGCGTCGATGGGGCGATGGCGCCGATCCTGGACCTTCTGGACCGGTTTGCAAAGCTGTTGGCCAAGGAAATCCCGGAGTTCTACAGCGAAAAGCCATTCCAGACCGCGGCCGACTATCGCGAGGCGTCCGGTGCGCTCTACGGCGAGGTCGCCGGGGTGGTGCGCAAATCCCAGGACGACGGCCTGGTCATGTCGGTCGCCTTGCCGGTGCAACGCTATTGCCAGGTGATCGGCGCCCTGATGCTGTCGAAGGACGGCAGCGAGGTCGAGGCGGCGCTGCGCAGCGTGCGACTGACGATCCTTGCCGTGTTCGCCGGCGCCCTGGTGGTGACGGTTCTCTTGTCGCTCTACCTTGCGGGCACCATCGCCCGGCCGCTGCACCGTCTGGCCGAGGCGGCCGAACGGGTCCGCCGGACGATCGGCCGCGACGACGAACGCATCCCGGATTTCACCGGCCGCCGCGACGAGATCGGCGATCTGTCAGGGGTCCTGCGCGAAATGACCGACGCGCTTCGTCTCCGCATGGTGGCGATCGAAGGGTTCGCCGCCGACGTCAGCCACGAAATCAAGAACCCGCTGACCAGCCTGCGCAGCGCTGTGGAAACCGCCAGCCGCATAACCGACCCGCAGCAGCAGCAAAAGCTGATGACCATCATCCTGGAGGATGTCCAGCGCCTGGACCGCCTGATCACCGATATCTCCGACGCCTCCCGGCTGGACGCAGAATTGGGCCGGGCGCAAACCGCGCCGGTGGACGTGGCGCAGATGCTGGCGGCCCTGGCCGAGATTAGGCGCACCGCCGAACGGGGGGCCGAGGCCCCGCAGATCTACGTCAGCATCGTTGGACCGGGCCCCTTCGTGGTGCAAGGCATTGAAAGCCGGCTGGTCCAGGTGTTCCGCAACCTGATCGCCAATGCCGCCAGTTTCAGCCCTGCCGGCGGCCGCATCGACGTTACCGTGGACAACGGCGAGGACCGGGTCACGGTGGTGGTCGAGGACGAAGGCCCCGGCATCCCGCCGGCGAAGCTGGAGGCGATTTTCGACCGGTTCTACTCGGAACGGCCCTCGGTGGAGAAATTCGGGACCCATTCCGGTCTGGGCCTGTCGATTTCCAAGCAGATCGTCGAGGCCCATGGCGGCGGGATCCATGCGGAAAACCGCCATGCCACGGGGGCGCATGGCGGCGGCGCCCGCCTGGTGGTGTGGCTGCCCTTGGCCTGAACACCCCCGCCGGACCAATTGACAGGGCGCGGCGGTCAGCGCAGGTTATCCGCATGGGAACCATCCATGCGACAACCGTCGCCTGGCAAGGAAGCGGCGTGTTGATCCGGGGCGACCCTGGAAGCGGCAAATCCGACCTTGGGCTGAGGCTGATCGACGACGGCGCGCTGCTCGTCGCCGACGACTATACCGAGGTTCGGTCCGTTTCCGGCGGGCTGTTCGCCAGCGCCCCGGACAGCATTCGCGGCAAGATGGAGGTTCGGGGCATCGGCGTTTCCGACTTCAATTACACCGCGGTCTCCCGGGTGGCGCTGGTCGTGACCCTGATCCCGCGCGACCGGGTCCAGCGCGTCCCGGAGCCGGGCTTTGCAGAAATCGAAGGCGTGCGCCTGCCCGAAATCTCGTTGTGCGCCTTCGACGCGGCGACGCCGGCCAAGATCAGGCTTGCGATGCGGTCCCTTGCCCGCGGAGACCGGCCGTGAGCGTCCCTGCGACCCGGCTGGTCCTGGTCACGGGCATGTCCGGGGCCGGCCGGTCGACAGCCTTGAAAGCCCTGGAGGATCTGGGTTTCGAGGCAGTGGACAACCTGCCCGTCACGCTGTTGAAGCGGTTGGTTCAAGGCGGCGAAAAGACCCAGCGGCCGCTGGCGGTGGGTGTTGATATTCGCAGCCGCGACTTCGCCGTGGAGGCGCTGCTGGAGGAAACCGACCGGCTGGCGACGGAAACGGGCATCTCGGTCTCGACCCTCTTTCTGGACTGCGACGACGATATCCTGATCCGGCGCTACACCGAGACCCGGCGACGGCACCCGCTGGCGGCGGACCGGCCTGTGGTGGACGGCGTGCGGCTTGAACGGTTGTTGATGCGGCCTCCGCGCGATCGCGCCGACATGCTGGTCGACACGTCGGCGATCACCATCTGGGACCTGAAGCAGCGTATCGCAGAACTGTTCCGCGGCGACCAGGCGCCGGGCTTGTCGATCATGGTGACAAGCTTTTCGTATCGCTTCGGTGTGCCGCGCGACGCCGACCTCGTGCTGGACGTGCGTTTTCTGAACAATCCGCATTACGATCCGGCGCTCAGCCCGCTGACCGGCCGGGACGCTGCGGTCGGCGCCTTTATCCAGCAGGATCCGGACTGCGCGCAGTTCCTGGATCGACTGGAGGGCCTGCTCGACGTGACCCTGCCGCGATACGAACGCGAAGGCAAAAGCTACCTCACCATCGCGATCGGCTGCACCGGCGGCCGGCACCGGTCGGTGTTCGTGGCCGAGCACCTGGCAACCTGGCTTGGACGCACGGACTGGCCCGTCTATCTCCACCACCGCGAACTGGCCCGCGACCAGGACGAGAACGATATAAGAGCCGAAGAAGAGACAGTGGGGGAAAGCGCATGATTGGCCTGGTTTTGGTCACCCATGGAAATCTCGCAAAGGAATTCATCGCCGCGCTCGTGCATGTGGTCGGGCCGCAGGAGCGCATCACCGCCATCTGCATCGGCCCGGACGACGATATGGAACAGCGCCGCCAGCAGATCCTTGAGGCGGTCGAGGACGTGAACGAGGGCAAAGGCGTGGTCGTGTTGACCGACATGTTCGGCGGCACGCCCTCCAATCTCGCGATCTCGATCATGGAGGGCGCCGAGGTGGAGGTGATCGCCGGCCTGAACCTGCCGATGCTGATAAAGCTGGCCAGCGTGCGGGCCCACGAGGACCTCGCCGGCGCCGTCAAGGCAGCGCAAGAGGCGGGACGTAAGTACATCAATGTCGCTTCCGCTCTGTTGTCGGGGCAACAGAGCACGGGGTAATGGCCGAGCGCGACGTCACGATCTGCAATCAGCGGGGCTTGCATGCCCGCGCCGCCTCCAAGTTCGTGCGCGTGGCCGAGATGTTCGACGCCGAGGTTTCGGTTTCCAAGGACGGCACCGAAGTCTGCGGCACCTCGATCATGGGGCTGATGATGCTGGCGGCGTCGCCGGGCACGTCGATCCGGCTCTCCGCCACCGGGCCCGAAGCGGTGGACGTTCTGAACGCCCTGGCCCGTCTCGTTGCGGACCGGTTCGATGAAGAAGGCTAGTGCCGGCCGCCGCAAGTCCGGCGCCGAACGCACCTTCGAGGGCGTCGGCGTCGCTTCCGGCATCTCAATCGGCACCGCCCACGTGGTCGATGTGGGCGGCCTTCAAGTGCCCGAATTCTCGGTTCCATCAAAGGCATTGCCGCAAGAAGTCCAGCGGCTGGAGCATGCCCTGGATGCGTCGCGGCGCCAGCTCCGGCGGCTGCAGGCCAAGGCCTCGTCGCTGCCGGCCAATGCCGCCGAAGACATCACGCTGCTTTTGGATGCCTATCTGCAGATGCTCAGCGGCTCGCGCCTGCAGCGCGGCGCCGAACGCCGGATACGGGCGCTGCATATCAACGCCGAAGCGGCAGTCCAGGCCGAGATCTCCGAAATCGCCCGCGGTTTCGAATCCTTGCCGGACCCCTATATGGCGGCGCGCGCAAGCGACATCCGCGAGGCCGGGTTGCGGGTGATCCGCAATCTGACCCACAAGCCCGACCGCGCATATCCGCCGCTTCCGTCCGGCACCGTGATCATTGCCGAGGACATCAGCCCGGCGGAGACCGCCCTGATGGACCCCAAGATCGTGGCCGGCTTCGCCACCGTCCTGGGCGGCGCACAGAGCCATACCGCCATCATGGCGCGATCCCTGGGCATTCCGGCCGTGATCGGCGCACCGGACCTGTTGCACGGCATCGCCACCGGCGACGAGGTGATCGTCGACGGCATCACCGGCCATGTGATCGTCAATCCGGAACCCTCGACACGCAGCGATTACCAGGACAAGGCGCGCAGGCTGAGGGCACAGCATCGCCGTCTGGCACGACTGAAGGACGTGCCGGCGGTCACCCGGGACGACAATCCGATTACCCTGCATGCCAATGTTGAACTGCCGCGCGAGGTGGACCTCGCGCGCGAGGCCGGCGCCCAGGGCATCGGGCTGCTGCGGACGGAGTTCATGTTCATGAACCGCGACATGCCGCCCGGCGAGGACGAACAGTTCGAAATGCTGTCGGAACTGGTTCGGTCGATGAAAGGCAAGCCCGTCACGGTTCGCACCCTGGACGTGGGCGGCGAGAAGCTGGCCTATTCTCTGCGCGAAGAAGTGGGCCACCCTGTGAACCCGGCCCTCGGGGTCCGTGCGATCCGGCTCAGCCTCAGACAACCGCGCCTCTTGGAGGACCAGTTGGCGGCGATCCTGCGCGCCGGCCACTTCGGTCCGGTGCGCATTCTGTTGCCCATGATCGCGACGGTGAGCGAGGTGCAGCAGGTGCGCAAGGAGCTTAAGCGCGTGGCCCGGCGCCTGGTCCGCAAGGGCGTGCCGTTCTCCGACCCGCTGCCGCCGCTGGGCGTGATGATCGAGGTGCCCGGCGCGGCGCTGGCGGCGGATGCGTTGGCCGCGGTGTCGGATTTCTTTGCCATCGGCACCAACGACCTGACGATGTACACGCTGGCGATCGACCGGGCCGACGAGCAGGTGGCGCATCTTTACAACCCGCTCCACCCGGCGGTCCTGCGCCTGATCCAGTTCGCGGTCCATGCAGGCCTGCGCGCGCGCATCCCGTGCAGCGTTTGCGGCGAGGTGGCGGGCGATCCGCGCTATACCGCGTTGTTGCTGGGGCTGGGCGTGCGCGAATTGTCGATGGCGGCAACGGCGCTGCCGGCGATCAAGCAGCGCATTCGCAAGCTGGACCTTTCCGCGGCCACCATGCGGTCTCAGCTCATCATGGAGCAGGCGGATTCGGAACGAATCGCGGCCCTGCTGGACGATTTGAACGAACTTGCCTGACGGGCTACCGGGAGAAGGAGAGATGGCGAGGGCCATGTTCAAGGGCGCCGTCGTTGCCGAAAGCGACGCGGTCGAAACGGTCGAAGGCAACATCTATTTCCCGCCCGACGCCTTGGTTAGCGAATTCTTTACGCCGACGGAAAAGACCACGATCTGCGGCTGGAAAGGCACGGCGAACTACTTTTCGCTCAGCGTGGGCGGCGAAACCGCCGACAACGCCGCCTGGACCTATCGCGATCCCAAGCCGGCTGCTTCGAATATTAAGAATTTTGTGGCTTTCTATTCCGTGGTGACGGTCGAGGCGTGATCGCCTGGGCCGTTGACGGGATTCAAGGCGCCGGCAGTTGCGATTGCTTGCCGGGGTTGGCGGGTGCTGGTATATCCGCCCGGCCTCCAACACCGCCTTTTTGATTCAGGAGATTGACCGATGACCGCCGTTGCGGACTTTAAGGTTGCCGATGCATCGCTGGCCGATTGGGGCCGCAAGGAAATCGCCATTGCCGAGACGGAAATGCCCGGCCTGATGGCGCTGCGCGAGGAATACGCCGCGGACAAGCCCTTGAAGGGCGCAAGGATCGCCGGCTGCCTGCATATGACGATCCAGACCGCGGTTCTGATCGAGACGCTGACCGCGCTGGGCGCCGAAGTGCGCTGGTCGTCCTGCAACATCTTCTCCACCCAGGACCACGCCGCCGCCGGCATCGCGGCGACGGGCGTTCCGGTCTTCGCATGGAAAGGCATGTCGGAGGAAGAGTTCTGGTGGTGCATCGAACAGACGGTCAACGGACCGGACGGCTGGCATCCGAACATGATCCTGGACGACGGCGGCGACCTGACCAAGCTGATGCACGAGAAATACCCCGAGCTGATGAAGGACGTGAAGGGTCTGTCGGAGGAGACGACGACGGGCGTTCACCGGTTGTACGAGATGGAGCGCGACGCGTCGCTGCTGGTGCCGGCGATCAATGTCAACGACTCGGTGACCAAGTCGAAGTTCGACAATATCTACGGCTGCCGCGAAAGCCTGGTCGACGGCATCCGCCGCGGCACCGATGTGATGATGGCCGGCAAAGTGGCGGTTGTCTGCGGTTTCGGCGATGTGGGCAAGGGTTCTGCCGCATCGCTCAGGAACGCCGGTTGTCGCGTCGTGGTGACGGAAATCGACCCGATCTGCGCCCTGCAGGCCTCGATGGAAGGCTACGAAGTCACCACCATGGAAGACGCCGCGCCGACCGGCGACATCTTCGTCACCGCGACCGGGAACATCGACGTGATCACCCAGGACCACATGCGCGACATGAAGGACCGGGCGATTGTCTGCAACATCGGCCATTTCGATTCGGAGATCCAGATCGAGAGCCTGCGCAACTACAGATGGGAAGAGGTCAAGCCGCAGGTCCACGAGGTGGAGTTCCCTGACGGCAAGCGCCTGATCGTCCTGTCCGAAGGCCGCCTGGTGAATCTTGGCAATGCGACAGGTCATCCCAGCTTCGTGATGTCGGCCAGCTTTACCAACCAGGTCCTGGCGCAGATCGAGCTTTGGCACAACGCCGACAAGTATGAGAACCGCGTCTATGTCCTGCCCAAGCATCTGGACGAGAAGGTGGCGGCCCTGCACCTGCAAAAGGTCGGCGCCAAGCTGACCAAGCTGTCGGCGGCCCAGGCGGATTACTTGGGTCTGAAGCAGGACGGGCCCTACAAGCCGGAACACTATCGCTACTGATTTACTTTCCTTGTTAAATCCTTAACAGAGGATAACCGTCTAAAACCCCGGACTTGTTCAATTATCCGCGCGCCCTTACAATAGTAATCGGGTGGCCGTTTCTTGCATCGGCTTGAAACGGCGAGGGCTCTTCCGAAGAGGTGTTCTCCGTGACAAGTGAGGTCACGCTCGCACTAGGCGTCACGCTGCTGCTTTCCCTTGGCGTGTGCGCCGTGTTGTGGGCAAAACTGGATCGCGCGCGCAAGCAGGCGCGATTGTCCCTGGAAACCTGGAAGACGCGGTCGGACGCAGGACCGGTCGGTCTCGTCTGGCAGGACGCCGACATGGCCGGCGCCAGCGCGCAGGCACGCAGCCTGCTGGCGCAAGTCGGCCTGAACGAACCGTCGGACATCGCCGATTCGCTGCTCGAGGCGGACCGGCCGCTGCTGGCCCAGGCGCTGGACCGGCTTGGCGCGCGGGGCGAACCGTTCGACCTTGCCGTCCGGGCCGGCGATGCGGGCCGGCCGCTGCGGCTCTGGGGCCGCCTGGAAGATGGCGTGACCCTGATCTGGATTGCCGACGACAACCGCTATGCGGCCCTTTCCGCTGCCTATTCGCAGCGCGAGGACGAGGTGGCGACGCTGACCGGCGTCTTGCAGATGCTGCCGCTGCCGGTCTGGTGGCGGCGCGCCGAGGGCTTGGAGATCGCGGGCTGCAACAAGGCCTATGCGCAGGCCTTGGACAGCGACCCCTCTGTCGTGATCGCCGAACAGCGCGAACTGGGCGCCGGCTATATCGCAGCCGACGGCCGTGGGCTTGCCGAACGCGCCGCCCGCACCCGTCTCGCCCAGTCGGAAAGCCATCACGTGGTCCTCAGCGGCGAACGGCGGCTGCTGGATTTCACGGAAATCCCGATCGACGGCACCGACGGCGCGGTTGGCGGCTATGCGGTCGACGTGACCGCGCTGGAAGAGGTGCAGGCCGAGCTGGCCAACCATATCGCCGCGCACGGCGATGTGCTGCAGAAGCTGAGCACCGCGATCTCGATCTACGGGCCGGACAAGAGGCTTAAGTTCTACAACGCCGCCTTCGTCCGGCTGTGGGGCATCGAGGATGGGGCGCTGGAAGGCGAACCGACCCTGGGCGAGATCCTGGAATTGCTGCGCGAGCGCCGGCGCCTGCCGGAGATCGTCGATTTCCCGGCCTACAAACGCGCCCAGGACCAGCGCTTCACGTCGCTGATCGAGCCGTACGAAGAACTGATGCACCTGCCGGACGAAAGCACGCTGAGGATGGTGGTCTCGCCGCATCCCTTCGGCGGTCTGTTGATGGTCTACGAAGACGTGACCGACCGCCTGGCGCTGGAGCGGTCCTACAACACGCTGATCGCCGTGCAGAAGGAGACGCTGGACAATCTGCACGAAGGCCTGGCCGTGTTCGGAAGCGACGGCCGCCTGAAACTCTTCAACCCGCGTTATGCCCATCTGTGGGAGCTGCCGGAGCCGTTCCTGGGCAGCGAGCCGCACATCACCGAGGTTTTGGACCGAACCAAGGGATTCTTACCGCAAGACGGCGACTGGGACTCGCTGAAGCAGAAGATCATCATGCGGGTGACCGACCCGACGACGGATTCCGGCCAGCTTGAACTCACCAACGGCACCATCCTGGACTATGCCAGCGTGCCGCTGCCCAACGGCGAATGCCTGCTCACCTATCTGGACGTCAGCGACCGGGTCCAGGTGAACCGCGCCCTGGTGGAACGGAACCTGGCGCTGGAAAAGGCGGACAGGCTGAAGTCCCAGTTCATCGCAAACGTGTCCTACGAACTGCGCACGCCGCTGAACGCGATCGTCGGTTTCACCGAGGTCCTCAATACCGAACTGCCCGGCAAGCTGACGGTGAAGCAGAAGGACTATGTGGGCAGCATCATCACCGCCTCGCACGATCTGATGGCGCTGATCAACGATATCCTGGACCTGGCGACCATCGAGGCGGGGTTCATGAACCTGCAGATCGAGCCGGTGGACCTGCACGGGCTGCTGGAGAGCCTCATCGACTTGACGGGCGACCGGGCGAAAGAGGCGAAGCTGGATTTGTCTTTCGACTGCCCGGCCGAGATCGGCAAGGTCAGTTGCGACGGCACCCGGGTCAAGCAGGCGGTCTTCAACGTGCTGTCCAACGCCATCAAGTTCACTCCGCCCGGCGGCCATGTCACGCTGGAGGCGCGGCGTCGCAAAGGCAATATTGCCATCGTCGTGCGCGACACCGGCATCGGTATCGAGCAGGAGAACCACGAGCGGGTGATGGAAAAGTTCGAGCGGGGCGACCCGAACGCCCGGGAATCGGCCGCGGGCCTGGGACTGGCGCTGACCAAGAGCCTGATCGAGCTGCACGGCGGCACGGTCGCGCTGGATTCGGAACCCGGCAAGGGCACCGCGGTGACCTGCCTGCTGCCGACCCAGGTGCAGGCCATGCCCGCCGGTCAGGCGGCGACGCCGGACGCGGCGGAGTAGAAGGATCGCGTCACCACCCTTCCAGGACCCGGCCGTCAAGGCCGTCTTCGATGCCTATCCGCCGGACCGGCGCGCCGATCTGCTGGCGCTGCGGGCTTTGATCTTCGATGCCGCCGCCAGCGTCGAATCCATCGGCCCGCTGGTCGAGACCTTGAAATGGGGTCAACCCGCCTACCTTCCCGAAAGGCCGCGAACCGGCAGCACGATCCGCGTCGGGCCGATCAAACGCACGCCCCACCGTTACGCGCTGTTCGTCCATTGTCAGACAACCCTGATCGACGACTTTCGCCAGATCTATCGGGACCAGCTGACATTTGAAGGCAACCGGGCGCTGGTTTTACGGCACGGGGATCCGTTGCCGCGGGCGGCGCTGCAGCACTGCGTCTCAGTGGCGCTGACCTACCACCTGAAACCCGGACGCGCGGCTATTCCACGATCGCGCTGACGCCCTCTTCCGCCTCAGCGCCCGCATACAGCACGACCGCGCCATGCCCGACGACAATATCCTCGTCCACCATCTGGGCCTGGCAACCAAGCACGGTTTCGCCGCCCTGGACGTCCAGTGCGCACAGCACGGCAACTTCGGCCCCGGCGGCCCGCAGACGCCGGCTCAGCCGATCGTCCAGAGCCTCGCCCGGCGTCAGGGCGCGGCCGCCGACCTGCTCGTCGGCAATCAGGACATGCGGGGTTTCCGCGCGCAGCCTGGATATGAGATAGGCCCGCGCGCCGGCTGCAGCTTCGGGCGTCGCGACCCCGGCGACGCCAGAGACTGGAAGGACCGCGATCCGGTGGCGGCCGTCCAGATCGACGAACAAGGGACCGATCAACACATCGAGCTGGTCCGGAACGGCCGGGCCACCGCCTGACCAGGACGCGATCTCGTCGCCGCCCGTGACGGCGCCGCTGCCTCCATCGCTGCTTGCCCCGGCCTTCTCGAACACCGCCGCGGCGGCGAACTGCAACTGGGCGACGCCGTGCTGGAAACGCATGTTGGCGCAGTCCACGGTCTCGCGCTGGATCCTGCCGCCTTCGACCCGGCTTTCCCGGGCGCCGATGGTGACCGCGCCGCCGGTGATCGCCTCCATCACGCAGGAGTCGAAATAGCCCAGCTCCATGGTCTCTTCCTCGCCCAGGGCGATCCTGCGCCCGGCCTGAAGCTCGTCGAACGGGTGGATGTTCGGAAGACTCGCCGCATCGATATAGATCACGATGGCCGCACCCGAGCGCTCGTACGGCGTCTGGGCAAGCGCGGTTCCTGCGGCCGCGACGGCCGCAAGAACATATGGTAAACATCGACGAATCAACATGGTATCGGCCAAACCTCACCTTCCTTCGCGCATAGTATGGAATGGTTTGGGCCAGTACCGGAACCCCTTCTCCGTTTGCCAGCAAACAAGCCGAAAGCCGCCTTGCCCACCGGGGAGAGGGCTTGGGGTGCGTCAGGTCCGATGCTAAAAACCGGGCCATGAGCGCGGCCGCGGAACAGAGAGATCTTGACGTGCGGGTCGTCCTGCCGGACGAAACGGACACGGACGCCTTCGGCGGGCGGCTTGCGCCCGTGCTGGCGGCCGGCGACGTGGTCGCCCTGTGGGGCGGTCTGGGCGCGGGCAAGACGGCTCTGGCCCGCGCGATCATCCAGGCGCGCGCCAGGCGCGCCGTCACCGTGCCCAGCCCCACCTTCACGCTGATGCAGAGCTACGCGCTGGACGGCGTGACGCTGTGGCACTGCGACTTTTTCCGGCTGGGCGCACCGGAGGAGACCCACGAGCTGGGACTGGACGAGATCTTCGCCGACGCGATCGCCCTGATCGAATGGCCAGACCGGCTTGGCCCAATGCTGCCAGCGGGCCGGCTGGATGTCCGCCTGGATTTTCAGGGAGACGGCCGCACAGCGCGCATGACCGGCGGGCCCGACTGGGCCCGTCGCCTGGAAGGCGTCTTTCCATGACCGCACGCGAGAAGGCCATCGCCGGCTTCTTGGCGGCGCACGGCTGGGACCAGGCCGTGCTGTCACCACTGGCCGGCGACGCCTCATTCAGGCGCTATCTGCGCGCCGCGCGCGGCGGCGAGACCGCCGTGGTGATGGATGCGCCGCCGCCCGAAACAGTGGCCCCATTCGTGCGCGTGGCGGGGATGCTGGCCGACCTCGGGCTCAGCGTGCCAAAGGTGCTGGCGTCGGACCCGGCGGCCGGCCTGCTGTTGCTGGAGGATTTCGGCGACAGCACCTTCAGCGCCATGCTGGCGGACGGTGCAGACGAATCGGTCTTGTCGCGCCTGGCCGTGGACGTCCTGATCGCAAAGGATCGCGCCGCCGGCAGCGTCAGCGAGCTTCCGCACTACGACGATGCGCGCGCGTTGGAGGGCGTCAGCCGCTTTACCGATTGGTACGTCCCGGCGGTGCTGGGCGAACGTTTGCCCGCCGCCGCCGTCGACGCATTCCTGGAAGGCTGGCGCACCTTGATGCCGGTTGCGCGGGCCGTGCCGACAACGCTGGTCCATTTCGACTTCCACATCGACAACCTGATGGCGCTTGAGGATCGGACCGGCACCGCGCGTTGTGGCCTCCTGGATTTCCAGGACGCGGTAAGCGGACCGGTGACATTCGATCTGGTTTCGCTGTTGCAGGACGCCCGGCGCGACGTTCCTCCGCCGCTTGCGGCGGAACTGACAGCGCGCTACCTGGCGGCCTTCCCGGACCTGGACCGCATCGCGTTCGACGCATCCTATTCGGTTTTGGGGGCCCAGCGGGCAACCCGCATCATCGGCACCTTTACCCGGCTGGACCGGCGCGACGGCAAGCCCGGCTATCTCCGTCACATCGCCCGGGTCTGGGGATGGCTGGAACAGGACCTGAAACACCCGGCCCTTGCCGGCATGAAGGACTGGTTCGATGCGCATCTGCCGGAGGCGCACCGTTTGACCCCGGCGCCGGCATCAGGGCAGGCGGCGTGAGCGGCGTTGCATCGGCCATGGTGCTGGCCGCCGGTCTGGGGACGCGCATGCGGGCCGCAGATGAAGCGCGGCCCAAGCCGCTGGTCGAGCTATGCGGCAAGCCCCTGATCGACTGGGTGCTGGAACGTGTGCATCGGGCCGGCATCCAGAACATCGTCGTCAACACCCACTACAAGGCCGATCTCATCCAGGCGCATCTGGCGGACCGGCCCGGTGTCCGGATCAGCCGTGAGGAAACTTTGCTGGAAACCGGCGGCGGCGTGAAAAAGGCGCTGCCGCTGTTGGGGGATGGGCCGTTCCTTGTGGTCAATTCCGACGCGATATGGCTGGACGGGCCGCAGCCCGCGCTGGACCGGCTGATCGCAGCCTGGCGGCCCGATGCGATGGACCTCATGCTGATGCTGCAGCCCACGACTTGGGTCACCGGATATCAGGGCCTGGGGGATTATTCCATGGATCCGCTGGGTCAGGCGCGCCGCCGGACCGAGCTGGAAGTGGCGCCATACATTTTTGCCGGTGCGCATATCGCCACCGCCGCCCTCTTTGACGATACGCCGGACGGTCCGTTCTCCCTGAACGCGATTTTCGATAAGGCGGAGGAAGCCGAGCGCCTGTTTGGAATGGCCCACGACGGCGAGTGGTATCACGTAGGTTCGCCGTCCGCACTGGCCAGGGCCGAAGACGAGATCCTGCGCGGGCACACCGCCGTGGTTACCCGGTGAACGACGACCGGCCGCGGCTTTATTCCATCCCGCCCGGCGAGCCATTTGTCGATGTGCTGGCCGAACAGCTGTTGGTCGAGACGGGCGGGGATCCGCTGCGTCTGGCGGAATACACGGTACTTCTGCCGACGCGACGCGCCTGCCGCGCGATGGGCGAGGCTTTCCTGAGGGTCGCGGACGGCCGCGCGTTGCTCCTGCCGACACTTCGGCCGATTGGCGATGTGGACGAGACGGCAATGGCCCTTGGCGAAGGGCCAGGCCTGGAGAACCTTGCCCTGCCGCCGGCAATTCCGACCCTGGAGCGGGAACTGACGCTGACCCGGTTGATCCTGGCCTGGTCTCGGCATTTCGAACATGCCTTGCCCGAACAGGCCGCGCTTCTGGCTAGGGAGCTAGCACGGCTGCTAGACCAGCTGCAGACCGAGGATATCGCCTTCGACGCGTTACGCCATCTGGTGCCGGCCGAACATGCCGATCACTGGCGCAACACAATTGAGTTCCTGAATATCCTGAGCGTCCGCTGGCCGGAGTTTCTGGCCGAACGCGGTGCGTTGGATCCGGCGGAACGGCGAAACCTGTTGCTGAAGGCCCAGGCCGAGCGCTGGACGGCCGATCCGCCCGAGATGCCGGTGATCGCCGCCGGTTCGACCGGGTCGTTGCCAGCGACCCGGGCCTTGCTGAAAGTGGTTGCGGGCCTGCCGCAGGGCCGCGTGGTCCTGCCGGGGCTGGATCGGCATTTGGATGGCCAGGCCTGGCTTGCCGTGGGCGAGGAACCGACCCACCCGCAGTTCGGCCTTTGGAGCCTGTTGTCGCACCTGGGCGCCGACCGGGAGGACGTGGCCGAATGGCCGGTCAGCCGGCGCGCCGGCGCGGAACGGGAGCTGCGCGCAGGTCTGATCGCCGAAGTGATGCGGCCAGCCGCCACCAGCGAGGCCTGGCGCGACGCGGACACGCCGGATGCGATGATGCTTGCCGGCCTAAGCCGCTGCACCTTCCCGACCCAGGTCGAAGAGGCGGCTGCGATCGCCTGTATGATGCGGGCGGCGCTGGAGGACCGGAATCCCGCCGGGACGGCGGCTCTGGTCACCGCCGACCGCAGCCTGGCCCGACGGGTTGCGTCCGAACTGGAACGGTGGGACGTCGCGGTCGATGACAGCGCCGGCCAGCCGTTGTCCGAGACCGGACCGGCGGTGTTCCTGCGCCACTGCCTGGGCGCGGTGACCGCTGGCCTGGCACCGGTATCTCTCTTGTCGTTGTTGAAGCATCCGTTGGCGGCGGGCGGGCGGGACGTCGGCGCCTTTCGCGCGGAGGTCCGGCGGCTGGAACATGTGGCCCTGCGCGGCCCCCGCCCGGCGCCCGGAACCGCCGGCCTGACGGCGGCGGTCGCGGCGGCAGGGACCGGGCGGGGCGCGGCGGACGAACGCACGGTCGCGCGGCTGACCGGCTTCGTCTCGGAAATCGGCACACTTCTGAGACCTTTGATCGAGCTGACCGACGCCGGACCGGTCGGCCTTCCAGCATTGGTCGACGCGCTGGTCGAGACGGCGGAGAGGCTCGCGGCGTCGGCCGAAGAGAGCGGCGCGGCGCGGCTGTGGACGGGCGATGCGGGCGAAGCGCTGTCGGCCTTTTTGGTGGACCTCCGCGATCACGGCGGCGGCCTGCCCCCGCTGGAACCAGGCGAGATTCCCGGCCTGTTCGACGCGCTATTGGCCGGCCAGGTCGTCCGGCCCCGTTATGGCGCGCACCCCCGTCTGTTCATCTGGGGCGTTCTGGAGGCGCGCCTGCTGGACGCGGATCTCCTGATCCTGGGCGGTCTCAATGAAGGCAGCTGGCCGCCCGAGCCGGCCGCCGATCCCTGGTTGTCGCGGCCGATGCGGGGCGAACTGGGCCTGCCGAGCCCCGAAAGACAAATCGGTCTTTCGGCGCACGACTTCATGCTGGCCGCCTGCGGGCGCAAAGTGGTGCTGACCCGCTCGGAAAAGGTCGGCGGCCAGCCCGCGGTTCCGGCCCGCTGGCTGTCGCGGTTGAATGCGGTGCTGCGAATCCGGGAAGGCGACCGGCACCCCGTCCTGGACGACGGCCGTTGGGCGACGCTGGCCAAGGCGATGACCGACGCGGGTCCGCCGCGCCCTGTCGAGGCCCCAGCGCCCAAACCACCGCTTGAGGCGCGTCCGGACAGGCTGTCGGTGACCCGCATCGAGACCTGGATGCGCGACCCCTATTCGATCTACGCGCAACGGATCCTGAAACTGGAGCCGTTGGACGACCTGGAGGCCGATCCGGGCGCGGCCGACCGCGGGATTTTCGTCCATGACGCGCTGGATCGCTTTCTGAAGGACCATCCCCGCGGCCTGCCGGTGGATGCCATCGACCATTTGCTGGCCTGCGGGCGTCGCGCGTTCGGCGACGCGTTGGCCCAACCGGTGGTGAAGGCATTCTGGTGGCCGCGTTTCGAGCGGGTTGCCCACTGGTTCGTGCAACAACAGCGCGCCCTGGCGGAGGAGACCGATCGGTCCTTCACGGAGGTCTCGGGCGACCTGGTCATCGAGGGTCCCGCGGGCCCGTTCCGCCTGACCGGCACGGCCGACCGCATCGACCTGTTGCGGCCGGGCGCATATGTGGTCATCGACTACAAGACCGGGCAGGCGCCAAGCCAAAAGGACCTTACCGCGGGCGTCGCCCCGCAATTGCCGCTGGAGGCGGCCATGGTCCAGGACGGCGCCTGGGAGGAGGCATCGATTGCGGGCGCGGTTGGATCGCTGCAGTTCTGGCGCCTGCCGGGGGGCTCGCCGCCCGGTAAAATCGAGGCACGGGACAAGGACCTGGAAGATGTGATCGCCCGGGCCCGCGCCGGACTGGCGGATCTGGTGGCGCGCTTCCAGGATCCGGACACGCCCTACCTGTCGATCCCGCGGCCGAAGTACAAACCGCGTTACAACGACTACGAACACCTGGCCCGGATTCGCGAATGGTTCGTCCTGGAGGAGGGCGGGGAATGAACGGCGCGGATCCCTCCGTCCTTCAGAGGATCGCATCCGATCCGGAACACAGCGTCTGGGTCTCCGCGTCGGCCGGCAGCGGCAAGACCAAGGTCCTGATCGACCGCGTGTTGCGCCTGATGCTGGCGGAGACCCGCCCGGAACGCATTCTTTGCATCACCTTCACCAAGGCGGGTGCGGCGGAAATGGCGATCCGGGTGAACGACACGCTGGGGCAATGGGCAACCATCGACGATGCCGATCTTGCGGCCGCGCTGGAGGGCCTGACCGGCGCGCCGCCAGAGGCGGAAACGATGGAACGGGCGCGCCGGCTGTTCGCCCGCGTGCTGGACACCCCGGGACGTCTGCGCATTCTCACCATCCACAGTTTCTGCCAGTCCCTGCTGGGCCGGTTTCCCGTCGAGGCGCGGGTGCCGCCGCATTTCAACGTGATCGAGGAACGCGACAGCCAGGCGCTGCTGCGCGAAGCGCGTGACCGTGTTTTCCTGCGGGCGGAGGAAGGAAACCCACTGGGCCGGGCGCTGGAAGCGGCGACGCGTTATGCCGACGAGCAGCGTTTCGAGGAACAGATCCTGAAGCTGTGCGGGGAACGCGGCCGGTTCGCCCGCATGCTGGAACAGCATGGCGGGCTGGACGGGGCCGTCCGGTCTCTGTTCACGGACCTGCGCGTCGACCCCCGGGACAGCGACGCGGCGATCCTGGCGCGGGCGTCGCAGGAAGACGCCTTCGACCACGGCACGCTTTTCGCCACCGCGACGGCGCTGTCGCAGAGTACGAAGAAATCGGATCCACCCAAGGCACGGGCGATGCAGGATTGGTTGCAGCAGTCCGTCGACCAGCGGGTGGCGAACTTCGAGCGGTATGCGGACGTGTTCCTGAAGATTGAGGATGCCCGCGGTCCGCGCGAGACCGTCGCGACCAAGTATCTGTGCGATCAGGTTCCCTGGTTGAGGGAGGAACTCGACAAGGAACAGAAGCGCATGGTGGCGGTGGAGGACCACCGGCGCCGACAGGCCACGGCAGAGGCCACCGCAGCCTTGTGGCGGATCGCGGAGGCGACCTTGGCGGGGTATCGGAACGCCAAGGCAGCGCGGGCGCAGTTGGACTACGAGGATCTGATCCAGCAGACCGAAGCACTGCTCAAGACCGGCGCCGGCGCGGCCTCCTGGGTGCTCTACAAGCTGGACGGCGGCCTGGACCATATACTGGTCGACGAGGCGCAGGACACGAATCGGGCGCAATGGGCTGTGATCGAGGCGCTGGCGCAGGAATTCTTCGCTGGCGAAGGCGCGCGCGGGGAAAGGCGTACCATCTTCGCCGTGGGCGACCGCAAACAGTCGATTTTCAGCTTTCAAGGCGCCGAGCCCGATGCCTTCGACGAGATGCGCGCCCGTTTCAGGGACATGGTCGAAGGCGCGGCGCGCAGCTGGCGGGAGGTCGACTTGGAGACGTCCTTCCGCTCGACGGACGCCGTCCTGGGCGCCGTGGATGCCGTCTTTGCCGATCGGCAGGCCGCCGCGGGGGTCGTGGCGGCGGACGAGCGGCTTCACCATCGCGTCCACCGTTCGGGCCAGGGCGGACTCGTGGAACTCTGGCCCGCTCTGATCGGCCGAAAGCTGCCCGACCCCGCCCCCTGGACCCTGCCGCTTGAACGCGACACGGTGACGGTGCCCTTGCATCGCCTGGCCGGCATTCTGGCGCGGCGACTGGGCGCAATGATCGGCCAAACTGAATTGACGGCGCGCGGGCGGACCGTGCGCGCAGGCGACATCATGGTCTTGGTACGCAGGCGAAACGCTTTTGTCGAGGCGTTGGTCCGCGCGCTCAAGGCCCAGGGCACGCCGGTTGCCGGCGTGGACCGCATGGTCCTGTCGGAACAGATCGCGGTGATGGACCTTCTGGCGTTCGCCCGCTTCCTTCTCTTGCCCGAGGACGACCTGACCCTGGCCTGCCTCTTGAAGAGCCCGCTGATCGGGCTGGACGAGGACCAACTGTTTTCGCTCGCCTACGACCGTGCCACGCAATCCCTCTGGCAACGCCTGGGCGCGGCGGCCGAGACGGTTCCATTGCTCGCCTCGGCGCGGTCCTGGTTGGAAGAACAGCTGTCGCGCGCGGATCGCGTCGGGCCGTTCGAGCTTTTTGCTCGGGTTCTGGCCACGGCCTGCCCGGCCGCGGCCACCGGAAGGCTGGCCTTCGCAGCGCGACTGGGCGCGGAGGCGGAGGATCCGATCAACGAGTTCCTTTCGCTGACCTACGGCTTCGAACAGTCCCACGCGCCGTCCCTGCAAGGTTTCCTGGCCTGGTTCGATGCCGGCCAGTCCGAAATCAAACGCGATCCGGAACAGGCGGCCAGGGACGAGATCAGAATCATGACGGTGCACGGTGCGAAGGGTCTGCAGGCACCGGTGGTCGTGCTGCCGGATCTGAAATCGAAGCCCGATCTGAAGGACGTCTTGTTCTGGCGCGACGGACTGGTTCTGTGGGTCCCCAGCGCCCGCCAGCGCAACAGCGTGACAAACCCTCTTCGCGACGCGCGGCGGGAGCGGGCCGACGAAGAGTACAGACGTTTGCTCTATGTGGCGATGACCCGCGCGGAAGATCACCTGATCCTGTGCGGATGGCGCGGCGAGAAGAAGACACCGGAGGGCAACTGGTACGACCTCGTCCAGGCGGGAATGGAAAGCCTCGCCGGTGCCGAACGGGTGGAGATCGAGTTCGAAGACGCGGGCGACGCGTCATGGGAGGGCGACGGATGGCGCCACGTGACGTCCCAGCGTTCGGCCGCGCGGGCGGACACAGACGCCCTCGCGCGACTGCCGGAGCCCATGGACCTGCCCGAATGGATCGACCGGCCCGCGCCTGTCGAACCGCAGCCGCCGCGGCCGCTGGCGCCATCGCGTCCGGCATCCGCCGATCCGCCGGTCCGCTCGCCCGGCGGATCGGCCAACCAGGCCGCCCTGCGCCGCGGCACGCTGATCCATGCTTTGCTGCAGCACCTGCCGTCACTGCCGGCGGATGAGTGGGAACGCGCGGCGGAACTCTTCCTGGCGGAGCCGTTGCACCGCCTCGACGGACCGGCGCGTGCGGAAATCGCCGCCGAGGTACTCGCGGTGCTGTCGCATCCCGACTTCGCCGTGTTGTTCGGACCCGGAAGCCGAGCCGAAGTCGCGGTGACCGGCCTGGTTCCGGGTCCCGACGGCGCACCCCAGGCGATCTCCGGACAGGTCGACCGGCTGTGCCTTCGGGACGACGGGCTGTGGATCGTAGACTACAAGACCATGCGTCCGCCGCCGGCCGCCCCCGAAGACGCGCCCGTGGCCTACCTGCGCCAGATGGCCGCCTACCGTGCGGTGCTGGCCGGAATCTGGCCCGACCGGCCCGTCGCCTGCGCCCTGTTGTGGACGGAAAAGCCTCGGCTGATGGGACTTCCCGCGGCTCTCCTTGACTGTCACATTCCGGCTACCTAGATTGAGAAAGTTGGCGGTCGCCGGCACGAAACGGCACAAGGAGCATTTATATGGCCACGGTCCACGTCACCGACGACGAATTCGAAACCAGCGTCCTGAAGGCGGAAAAACCCGTGCTGGTGGACTTCTGGGCCGAGTGGTGCGGTCCCTGCAAGACCGTCGGGCCCCACTTGGAAGAAATTGCCGCGGAGATGGGCGACAAGCTGACCGTGGCGAAGGTCAATATCGACGACAACCCGCACACGCCCTCGAAATACGGCGTGCGCGGCATCCCGACCCTGATGGTCTTCAAGGACGGACAGGTTGCGGCGACGAAAGTCGGTGCACTGCCAAAGACCCAGCTCACCGAATGGGTCGAATCGGTCGTCTGACGTCGAACCGTCTTGCATAAAAGCCCCGCGAACGCTGCGGGGTTTTTTGTTTTCCTAACGCAACGCCGTTCCGCTTTCGCGCAGCACGTTGCCGGCGAGATAAAGCGACCCGCAGATCAGGACACGGCCGCCGCTGGCCTCGATGCTGCGCAGCGCCCCTTCCAACCCGTCCGCCGTGCTGCAAGGCATGCCGACACGGTCCGCCGCAGCGGCGATTTCGTCGGCCGGAAGCGCCGCGCCCTCGCCAGGAATGGCGATGGCGGTGGCCGACGTGGTCAGCGGGGCCAGTGGCGCCAGAAAATGCTCCGGGTCCTTTGAGTTCAGCATTCCGACGATCAGGCGCAGCGGCCGGCGCGGCCAGGCCGCGATCGTTTTGGCCAGCGCCTGGCCCGCGGCGGGATTGTGGCCGCCATCCAGCCACAGCTCGCTGTCGTGCGGCAACAGGTCCAACAGCCGTCCGGATTCAAGCCGCTGCAGCCGGCCCGGCCAGTCCACCCCGGCCATGCCGGCGGCAAAGGCGGCATCGGGCACGTCGAAACCCGCCGCCCGCAGCCTGTCGCCCATCGCCAGCGCGATCCCTGCATTCTGCGCCTGGTGCGACCCCTCCAGCGCCGGCAGCGGCACCGTGACACGCATCGTTTCGGATGTATAGCGCAGCCCGTCCGGCTCCGCGTTCAGCGCCCACTCCTCGCCGTACCGGTATGGCTCGGCGCCGATTTCAACGGCCGCCCTCTGGATGATGTCGCTGACCGCACGCATTTGCGGGCCGACGACGGATGGCACATGGCGCTTCTGGATTGCCGCCTTCTCCGCCGCGATCGCCTCCAGGCTGTCGCCCAGGAACTGCATGTGGTCCATCGAGACGGGCGTGATGGCCGTTGCGACCGGCCGGTCGACGACGTTGGTCGAATCGGCGCGGCCGCCAAGCCCGGTTTCCAAAAGCAGGAAATCTGCGGGCGTGCACGCGAATGCATGGAAGGCAGCAGCGGTGGTGATTTCGAAATAGGTGATCGGCGTTTCGCCGTTGATCCGCTCGCATTCTTCCAACAGAGCCAGAAGCTCCTTTTCCCCGATCAAACGGCCGGCGAGCCGGATGCGTTCGTTGAACCGAACCAGGTGAGGCGAAGAATAGACGTGTACCCGATGGCCCGCCGCCTCAAGAAAGGCGCGAACCATGGCGATCACCGACCCCTTGCCGTTGGTTCCGGCGACATGAATCACCGGCGGCAGCCGGTCCTGCGGCCGCCCCAGCCGCTGCAGCAGGTCCAGCGTGCGGTCCAGCGTCAGGTCGATGGATTTCGGGTGAAGCCGGCCCAGCCGCGCCAGAACGGCGTCGGTCGTGGTCTGATCCGACGGGGCGCTGTCAGGCACGCTTTTCCGGTTCGCCGTCGGCCGTCGCCGGTTCCGGCTCGGGCACCAGCTTGACCGGGGCGTCTTTCACGGGTTTTTCGGAGGCGACGTTGTTGATGTCCCGCGGCGGGATATCCAGGTCGGGCGCCAGGTCCTGTTCGATGAGTGCCGTGGTTTCTTCTTCAACCGGCCTTGGATGCATCATCAGGTCGATCACGCGGATCAGCGTTTCGCGCAAGGTCGAACGGGGCACCACAAGATCGACCATTCCGTGTTCCAGAAGATACTCCGCGGTCTGGAACCGTTCGGGCAGGGTTTCGTGCACGGTCTGCTCGATCACCCGACGCCCGGCAAAGCCGATGGTCGCGCCCGGCTCGGCGATATGAATGTCGCCCAGCATCGCGAAGCTGGCCGAAACGCCCCCGGTGGTCGGATCGGTCAGCAGAACCAGATATGGCAGGCCGGCTTCCTTTACCTCCTCGACCGCGATGACCGTGCGCGGCATTTGCATCAGCGACAGGATTCCTTCCTGCATGCGCGCACCGCCAGACGACGGGATGACGATCAGGGGCGCGTGCTGCATCACCGCCAGGCGCGCGGCGGCGATCAGGCCGTCGCCGACCGCCACCCCCATGGACCCGCCCATGAAGGCGAAGTTAAATCCGGCGATCACCACGTCCCTGCCGCCCATCTTGCCGTGGGCGACGACGATGGCGTCCTGCTCCTTGGTCTTGGCCTGGGCGTCCTTCAGGCGTTCCGTATAACGCTTGCGGTCCCTGAATTTCAGCGGATCGGGTTTCGTCTTGGGCAGTTCGATCCGTGTGAAGCTGCCGTCGTCGAACAATAGAGCGAACCGCTTTTCGATCGGCAGACGCAGGTGATGGCCGCAATGCTGGCAGACATGGTGATGCGATTCCAGGTCGCGATGAAAGATCATCTGGCCGCAATTGGGGCACTTGGTCCACAGATTGTCCGGGACCTCCTTCTGTCCGACCAGGGCCTTGATCTTGGGACGGACAAAGTTCGTCAGCCAGTTCATTCCGCGGCGGATTCCCTCATCGCTCGTCTGGCGCCGTCTGCCAGGTCCTTCACGAAAGCCAGCACGTCTTCAACCAGAGCAGGTCCGGCCGTCCCCTCTGCACCAAGGCCGTCCCTGATCCGGTCCACAATGGCGGAGCCTACCACGGCAGCGTCCGCCAGCGACGAAATCCTTGCAACCGCGTCAGCCGTCTTGATGCCGAACCCAACGGCCACGGGCAGGTCGGTGTGGCGCTTCAGACGCTCTACCGCAGCCCGGACCGCCTCGTCGTCGGCCGACCGGGTGCCGGTTATGCCGAGGATCGAGACGTAATAGACGAAGCCGGAGGTGTTTTTCAGAACCGTCGGCAATCGCTCGTCGTCGGTGGTGGGCGTCGCCAGCCGGATGAAGCTCATTCCCGACCGCATGGCCGGCAGGCACAGTTCCTCATCCTCCTCGGGCGGAAGATCGACGACGATCAGGCCGTCGACGCCGGCCTCCAGCGCGTCGCGCAGAAACGCATCGACGCCGTAGATGTAGATCGGGTTGTAATAGCCCATCAGCACGATCGGCGTCTCGGCATCCTGCGTGCGGAAATTGCGCACCATCTCCAGCGTTCCGCGCAGCGACTGGCCCGCCGCAAGCGCGCGCTGGCTCGCGGCCTGGATCGCCGGTCCGTCGGCCATCGGGTCGGTGAAAGGCATGCCCAGCTCGATGATGTCGGCGCCGGCCGCCGGCAGGCCCGCGAGGATGGCCGCCGAGGTTTCCGGGTCGGGGTCTCCCGCGGTGATGAAGGAAACGAAACCGCCGCGGCCTTCGGCCTTCAGTGCCGCAAATCGGGCGGCGATCCGCCCGGTTCCACTCGCCCCGGCGCTCACAGTTCCACACCCAGCGCCTCGGCGACGGCAAAGACGTCCTTGTCGCCGCGTCCGCACATGTTCATGACGATGAGATGGTCGGCCGGCAGGCCGGGCGCGATCCGCCCCACATAGTCCAGCGCATGACTGGGCTCCAGCGCCGGGATGATCCCTTCCAGTCGGGAACAGAGCTGAAACGCCTTCAACGCGTCTTCGTCCGTCGCCGCCACGTACTCGACCCGTTCCACCTCGTGCAGCCAGGCGTGTTCGGGGCCGATTCCGGGATAATCCAGGCCCGCGGAGATCGAATGGGCCTCGGTGATCTGGCCGTCGTCGTTCTGCAGCAGGTAGGTCCGGTTGCCGTGCAGCACGCCCGGACGCCCGCCGGTCAGCGAGGCGGCATGCTCGCCGGTATCGATCCCGTGGCCGCCGGCCTCCACGCCGAACATGCGCACGGACTTGTCGTCCAGGAACGGATGGAACAGGCCCATCGCGTTGGAGCCGCCGCCGATGCAGGCGACCAGCGTGTCCGGCAAACGGCCCTCGGCCTCCGCCAGCTGTTCGCGTACTTCGCGGCCGATCACCGACTGGAAATCCCGGACCATCGCCGGATAGGGATGCGGTCCGGCGACGGTGCCGATGATGTAGAAGGTCTCGTCGACGGTCGCAACCCAGTCCCTGAGCGCGTCGTTCATGGCGTCCTTCAACGTCGCCGACCCCGAGGTTACGGGACGCACTTCCGCCCCCAGCAGTTTCATGCGGAACACGTTGGGCGCCTGCCGCTCGACGTCGGTCGCGCCCATATAGACGACGCAGGGCAGATCGAACAGCGCGCAAACCGTGGCAACCGCAACGCCGTGCTGTCCGGCGCCGGTCTCAGCGATGATGCGGCGCTTGCCCATGCGCCGGGCAAGCAGGATCTGCCCCAGGACGTTGTTGATCTTGTGGCTGCCGGTGTGGTTCAGCTCGTCGCGCTTCAGGTAGATCTTTGCGCCGCCGAAATGGGCCGTCAGCCGCTCGGCGAAATAGAGCGGGCTGGGGCGGCCGGCATAGTGCTTGAGGTAGTAGTCCAGTTCGGACTGGAACGAAGGATCCCGGCGGGCGTCCGCGTACGCCTTCTCGACCGAGAGTATCAGAGGCATCAAGGTTTCGGCCACGAACCGGCCGCCGAATCGGCCGAAATGTCCGCGTTCGTCCGGGCCCGCGCGGAAAGTGTTGAGCTGTTCCATGGATATCCCGTGAAAACCCGCCCCGCAAGACACCGATGCTGCGGACGGCGTATGTGTGGGTTCTAGCCGACGCCGCTGTCCGAGTCCAGTCGGCACGGACCGTCAGAGCGCCGCGACGGCATCCAGGAAAGCACGGATTTTATGAGGGTTTTTGCGCCCTGGCGCATCTTCCACGCCCGACGAGGTGTCGACCGCTGCGGCGCCGGTCCGGCGCACCGCTTCGGCGACGTTCTCTGCGGTCAGACCGCCCGCCAGCATCCAGGGAACCGCCCAGTCCCGGCCTTCCAGCAGCGTCCAGTCGAACCGCAGCGCATTGCCGCCCGGAAGGGCGTTTTTCATGTCCTTCGGCGGCTTCGCATCGAACAGCAATATATCGACGGCCGCCTCGTAGGCGCGCGCCCGATCCACGTCCGCCGCATCGGAAACGGAGATCGCCTTCATCACCGCCCGTCCGGTGCGCGCCTTTAATGCCGCCGCCTGTTCGGGCGTTTCCTTGCCGTGCAGCTGCAGAATATCCAGAGGAACCGCCTCCAGGACCGCGTCGATCTCAGCGTCGTCGGCATTGACGAACAGGCCGACGGTCTTCACCGCGACCGGCACCCGGGCTGCCAGTTCCGCAGCGGCAAGCGGGCCGACGGCCCGGGGCGAGGGAGGGTAGAAGTTCAGCCCCACGTAGGCGGCGCCGCCGTCAATGGCTGCGGCCATGGTCGCGGGATCGTTGATGCCGCAGATTTTCGCCTCAACCGCCATCGCATCCGGTCTTTACAGGCTGGCGGCGATGGCGCCGGCGGCGGCGCCAGGATCCGCGGCGGCGGTGATCGGACGACCAATCACCAGGTAGTCCGCGCCGGCCGCGATGGCGTCTGCCGGCGTCATCACCCGTTTCTGATCGCCCGTATCGGCGCCCGCCGGGCGGATGCCCGGGACGACAAGCGTGAAATCCGGCCCGCAAGCCGCCCTGATCGGCTCGATTTCCAGGGGCGAACAGACGACGCCGTCAAGGCCGCATTCCCGGGTCAGCTGCGCCAGACGAACCGCTTGGGCGCGGGCATTCGGGTCTTGTCCCACCTGGGCCAGGTCCGAATCGTTCAGGCTGGTCAGCACCGTGACCGCGATCACCTGCGGCGGCGTCACGCCCAGCTTTTCGGCCTCGGCAACGGCGGCGGTCTTGCCGGCCCGCATCATTTCCGGGCCGCCGCCGGCATGCAGGTTGACGATCAGCGGCGCCAGGGGCGCGACCGAACGCACCGCTCCGGCCACCGTGTTGGGGATGTCGTGGAATTTCAGGTCCAGGAACAGCGGCACGCCGGCGGCGACGACCTTGCGCACGCCCGCATGGCCGTTGGCGTTGAAGAATTCCAGCCCGATCTTCACGCCGCCGACGGCATCGGCGGTCGCCGCGGCCAAGGCAGCGGCACGGTCCACGTCGGGCGTGTCCAGGGCGACAAGAATGCGGTCCTTCGGCGCGGTCATGGGCGCTGGTCTACAGGACGCCCCGTGCCCAGATCAAGCAATGCCTGTAGCCGCCGCCGAAGAGCCTGCCGAATGCC
>Ga0056115_1000044_pt1 | contig 67771 bp, 67 predicted proteins | sample WorMetOlspDAHAB1_FD_77007 | JGI IMG/M metagenome (GOLD analysis project Ga0056115, IMG submission 77007) | Marine gutless worms symbiont microbial communities from Max Planck institute for Marine Microbiology, Germany - Olavius sp. DAHAB.1 ...
CAACCGCCTTGCCCAGGTCGCGCTCACCGAGAATGTCCTCGACGAACTCCCTGACCTCGCGGCCGCGTTCGCCGATAAGACCCACCACGACCACATCGGCCTCGGTGAAGCGGGTCATCAGCCCGAGCAGTGTGCTCTTGCCGACGCCGCTGCCGGCAAACAGTCCCATGCGCTGGCCTCGACCCACGGTGAACAGTGCATTGACCGCTCGCACGCCGACATCCAGTGGTTCGCTGATCGGCTCGCGATGAAAGGGATTTATCGATTCGGCCTGCAACTCCACTGACTCTGTGCAGTTGATATCGCCGAGGCCGTCGATCGGTTTACCGGCGCCGTCGATGACGCGGCCGAGTAACTGGCGGCCAACCTTTATTTGAGTTTGTGTAGTGCTGGGAAATACCTTCGCGTTGGGGCACAGACCCTGCAGGTGACCGATGGGCATCAGGAACAGCTTGCCCTCGGAAAATCCCACCACCTCGGCTTCAAAGTCCGTACCCTGGTCTGGCTGGATCAGGCAGCGGCTGCCCACCGGCGCCTGGCAACCCTCGGCAACCATGGTCAGGCCTATCAGCTGACTGACCCGGCCCGAGACCGGCAGCGCCGGCTCATCGACGCTGGCTTCCCAGACCTGCAGCTGCGAAGCGAGAGCGGCGCAGCGCTGCTGGGTAACCCGTTGCGACGCCTGGCTCATGACTCGACGTCCTGTTCGCGTTCGCCGCCCAGGAGCTGGGCGACAATGGCGTTGACCCGGGCGTCCAGGGAAGCATCCACCGAAGAAGCGCCCATGGTGACCATGCAGTCGCCGCGCTCGATGGTGGGATCCCTGAGCAGTTCCCAGTTCCTGTCCTGGTCTACGGATTGCGACATCTCGCGTACCAGTTCCGCGTCCTCGTGGTTCAGGTAAACCTTTATCTCCTCGCGCTCTTCCGGTAGACAGGCGATGGCTTCACGCACCACGCCCATAATTGCGTCCGGCGAGGTCTTCAACTCCCGCCGCAACAGCTGCCGGGCTATCTTGCCCGCCAGTCGTGCCAGTTCTTCCGCTACCTGCTCATTGATATCCTCGTAGGGCTTGTTGATGGCCAGCAGCAACTGGCTGAGATGGTCCAGGCGCTCTTCGATCCAGGCGCGATGGCTTTCCAGGGCCTCTTCGCGTCCGGCCTGCATGCCTTCCTCGCGCGCCTGTTGACGCAGCTGTTCCAGCTCCATCTGCTGGCTATCGGAGAGGTTCGCGGTGGTCGCCGCCGAACCCCTGGCCAGGGGCGGCGTGCGCCAGCGCAGCACAGGGTTCTCGGCGCTAGTCATCGGCTACCCAACCCTGGATCAGTTTCGCCGCGCGGGCGGGCTCGCTTTCGACGATCGCCCGTGCCTGGGCGAGGTTTTCCTCATAGCGCGCCACCGCATTGGCCTGGGGCAGGCCCTGGGGTACGCCCCCGCTCAGGCTGACCCGGTCGTCGGCCATGGCCTGGCCGTCGGGCAGGGCCATGCCGGCGCCGGCATAGGCCAGGTTGCCGGCACTGCGCATCGGCAGGCTGTTTTCAGTGGCCACACTGCTCTTCAATACCGGCCGCAGGACGCCGAAAATCAGGAACAGGATGACGATACCGGCGCCCAGCTGGCGCAGGCTGCTCCACAGCAGCGGTTCCTCCAGCAGGCTGGACTCCACCGAGGTCGACACCGGCTCCGGTTGAAAGAACTCGGAATCGATCACGCTCACCGTGTCACCGCGGACTTCGCTGAAGCCGATGGTGCTCTTCACCAGGTCGACGATGCGGGCGTGTTCTTCCGGGGACAGGGCGGCCGCAGCGTTCTCTCCCTCGGTACCCTCTGCGCCTTCGGCAGCGGGTGCGGCGGCCTTCTCCGGATGGTCAATCAGTACCGCGACCGAGATGCGGCTTATGCTGCCCGGCGAGCGGGTGATATGGCTGATTGAGCGGTCGACCTCGTAGTTGCGGGTGGTACGAGTCTTGGCCCGTACGGTGCGCTCCTCGGTTTCACCCCCTTCCTGGCCCAGGTCCGCGTTGGGATCGTTGGGCAGCAGGCCCGGCACGCCGACCGGCGCGGTTTCCTTGTTGGTTTCTTCCTTGTCACTCTGCTCGCTGCGCAACACTGTGGCCGGGTCATAATTTTCCTCGGTGGTTTCCACCCGTGTGAAATCCAGGTCGGCGCTGACCTGGGCATGTACCCGGTCGAGGCCGACGATGGGTGTCAGGATCTGCACGATGCGCTGGGCGTAGTCCTCTTCCAGTTGCCGCTTCAGGCGCAGGTGTGTGCTGCTTGCGGCGAACTGGGATTTTTCATCCACCGAGAGCAGGTTGCCGGCCTGGTCGATCACCGACACGTGATTGGTATCCAGCCCGACTGTGCTGGCAGACACCAGGTGTTTGATACCGGCGATCTGCATATCGGTAAGCCGGGTCCCCGGGTAGAGGTTGAGCATCACCGAGGCGCTGGGCTGTTGCCGCGAACGCAGGAAAGAGCTCTGCTTGGGAATACTCAGGTGAACCCGCGCCTCACGGATGCTTTCCATGGACTGGATGGTTTCCACCAGCTCTTCCTGCAGGGCGCGGTTGAAGCGTGCCCGCTCGATGAAGTTACTGGTGCCCAGGGTGGGTTTCTGGTCGAGAATGGAGAAGCCCTTGGTTGCCTTGGGCGGGAGTCCGCTGCGCGCGAGTACCAGTCGAGTACTGTGAACTTCCGATGCCGGTACGGTGATATTGCCCGTGCGCTGATCGACCCGGTAGTCGAGGCCGTTTTGCTCCAGGCCGGCGGTCACCCGGGCGCTGTCCTGGGGCGAAAGCCCGGAGTAAAGCAGTTTGTAATCCGGCGTCTGTGACCACAGGACCACGGCCACGCCGAGGGCGATGCTGCCTGCGAGACCTGCCATCAGGACCAGCTGCCGGACAATGTGCAGCTGGCTCAGGTTGCCGATTTTTTGCAGTGGGTTAGTGCTTGCCGTCGTTTCCATGGTGGCTCAGTCTTCTGTTAGTTATTGGTCAGACTTGCATGTTCATAATTTCCTGGTACGCCGAGAGCAATTTATTGCGCACCTGGGTTACCGCCTCGAATGACACCGAGGCTTTTTGCACGGCGATCATTACCTCCGGCAGGCTGGCATCGCCGCTGCCGGTTTCGAAGCCGGCCTTCATGGCCTTGGCCTCGGACTGCAGGTCGTTGACGCGGGCCAGTGAATCCTCCAGCAGGCGGGAAAAATCGACCTGCCCTTCTGTCGCAGTCGCGTCCGCCGCGGAAGCGGGGTTATTAGCGCTGCTGCGGGCAGATTCCGACAGGGCGCGCATTTGCGCGAGTACTGTATCTATGCTGATGTCGCTCATCGCAGTTCCTCCTCAGGCTCAGGCGCTGGCCATGCCGGGTATGTTGATGCCCTGCTCGCGGAACTTGGCCAGTTTGTAGCGCAGGGTGCGCGGGCTTATACCGAGTCGCGCCGCGGTCTCCTTGCGACTGCCGTTTTCCGCATTAAGGGTCTGGATAATCAGTTCCATTTCCCGTGACTTGAGATCGTCTGCCAGCGGGGCCTCTTCTTCCGCTGCTGCCGCAACCGCTATTTCCGCCTCCGGTGCAGCTGACTCCGCAGCGGCCACCGGTGAGTTGGCCGGCTCGAACAGAATTGAGCTCTCGCCCACGGTCAGGCCGTTTCTGAGGATCACGGCGCGTTGCATCACGTTGTGCAGTTCGCGGACATTTCCCGGCCAGTGGTAATTGAGCAGTAGTTTCTCCGCGAAATCATCGAGCACGATCCCTTCACCCGGAGCCATTTCCTGGATGAAGCGGTAGCACATGGGGATGATGTCGTCGGGGCGCTCCCGCAATGGTGGAATCACCAGGGGGAACACGTTCAGTCGGTAAAAGAGGTCTTCGCGGAAGTTGCCCGCCGCAACCGCGCCGGCGAGATCGCGGTTGGTGGTGGCCAGGATCCGCACATCCAGTTCGATGGGCTTCTTGCCGCCCAGTCGCTCGACCTCGCGCTCCTGCAGCACTCGCAGCAGCTTGGCCTGCAGGGCCAGATCCATCTCGGAAATCTCGTCCAGCAGCAGGGTGCCGCCGTTGGCCTGTTCAAACTTGCCGGCCCGCGCCGTATAGGCACCGGTAAAAGCGCCCTTTTCAAATCCAAACAGGATCGACTCGAGCATGTTTTCCGGGATGGCTGCGCAGTTGATCGCCACAAATGGCTGCTTCCTGCGCGCCGAGTGATCGTGGATGAGTCGTGCGAAAACTTCCTTGCCGACACCGGATTCACCGCTGATAACGATGGAGGCGTCGGTATCCGCAACCCGCAATGCCAGCTCTGCCGTGGAGTGGCTGCTCTGATCCTCGAATACGGGGGTCTGGGTTTCCAGCGGTGCCCTGGCCAGGCGATCCACCGTCGCCAGCAGGACTTCTGCCTCGAAGGGCTTGTTGATGTAATCCGCAGCGCCGTGGCGCATGGCGGCAACAGCCCGTTCGACGGCGCCGAAGGCGGTCATCAATACCACGGGGATCTCCGGCCAGTGGCGCTTGCTTTCCTGCAGGAACTCCTCGCCGTCCATCCCTTCCATCTGTACATCACAGAGGATCATCTTGACCTGCTCGTGCTCCTGCTCCAGCAGTGCGAGCCCCGCCAGTGCGGATTCCGCGGCGACCGTGCTGTGCCCGGCCAGCTGCAGTGTTTCGCAGAGCGCCTCGCGCAGCGAGTGATCGTCTTCGATAATCAGTACCGGGCTGTCATCTTTCATGGTTATTCCTTTTCAACCGTGTCGGAGGCGGGCAGACGCAGCCGGAAGCTGCTGCCACCCTCCGCGGATTCAGTAACCAAAATTTCGCCACCGTGGGCCTGGGCGGCACTGGCGACAATTGCCAGGCCGAGCCCGGTGCCGTGAGGCCGGTCAGAGAACCAGGGTTCGAAAATCTGTTCTCTCAACTCGGGCACGATGCCCGGACCGTTGTCGTCTACCTGGATACTGACCTCGTCTGCCGTTTGCTGCAGGCTGACGCTGATTCGCGTTTCGCCCGTACAGCACTGGATGGCGTTGTCGATCAGGTTGGACAGGGCGTTATCCAGGGCTTCCCGCTGGCAACGCAGGTAGATGTCCTGCTCGGGCATTTCCAGGAGCAGCTCTGCGCCGGCACGGTCCAACTGGGGACCCAGGGCCTCGATGCTGCCACTGATCAGTTCCTGCAGGCACAGTTCACTGTATTGTTCTTCTCCGCCGCGGATGTAACGCAGCATGCACTCGATGAGGTGCTCGATCTGGCGCAGGCGCTCCCGCACCCGGCCGCTGACGCGACCCGCACGTTCCTCGTCCGCCACGCCCTGGCCCAGCTGGGACAGGTAAAGCATGGCTGAGCTGAGGGGTGTGCGTAACTGGTGAGCCAGGCGTGCCGCCATATCGCCGAGATCCCGCAGCCGCTCCTCGCGGTGCAGTAACTGTGAAAGGCGGTGGCTTTCGCTGATATCGGTAAGCAGTGCGATGCGGGCGTCGGCGTTGGCCAGGTCGCTGTAGGCGACGGCGATACGCCGCTGGTCAAAACTGTCGAATTCGCCATTGCCCTCGGGCGGCGCCTCACCGGTATTGGCGAGCACGCCCTGCCAGTCGCAGCCCGGCAGGTAGGCACCGAGCATCAGTTCCGCGGCCGGGTTGCAGTCCTCGATCACGCCGTCGGCGTTAATTACTACTACGGCGCCGGGCAGGGCGGCCATAAGGGTGCTCAGTTTGTCTGCCAGGCGTTCCTTCTCGGCCAGCTCCGCCAGACGGGCTGAACGTGCCGCGGCCAGTTCCGTGGAGAGATGGGCGACCCGGTTCTCCAGTTCGCGCCAGGCTGAGCCCAGCTCGTCGGAAACCCGGTTGAAGGCAGCGAAGGCCTGCTCCAGCTGTTGGTTTGAGAGCTGTGCTGGTGTTGCCATTTCATTGGCGGTCGATGGTAGAGCCAGTGCCTGTGTCATCAATCCGTCCCCCACAATGTAATCCGTTGTTTTATTCGTACCGCAACAGGATGAATGCAGAAACCGTGCCAACTTAGCAGCCCAGTGTTTATGCGGGTTTCAGGGGGGTGTCAATCTATTGGCGTACCCCTGAGGGCACTGGAGAGTGATTATCTTGACGTGAGGTCGGGAAACCGACGCTATCAGGCGCTTTTCTTGATTTCCAGCTTGCGCATTTTCTCCACCAGGGTGGTGCGCTGCAGCCCCAGCAGCTTGGCCGCCTTGGCAACGACCCAGTTGGTCTGGTCCAGGGCCTCCAGTACCAGGGTGCGCTCGATGCCCACCAGGTGTTCCTTGAGGTTGACGCCGGCCTCCGGCAGGGCGGGTTCCGGTGCCTGCAGGATGTGCCGGGGATCCGGCAGTGTATCCGGCTCGGCGACAGGTGGGGGTGCTGCCTGTTCGGCGGTATCACTGGGCCTGAAGCCGCGGTAGCGGGCCGGCAACTGGTGGATGCCGACGGTGGAAGCCGGGTGCAGTATGGCCAGGCGTTCGATCAGGTTTTCAAGCTCCCTTACGTTGCCGGGCAGCGGGTGCTGGCAGATGGCCGCTATCGCCGCATCATCCAGTTTCACCGGCAGCTGTTTCTCCAGTTCAACCCGGGTGGTGAATTCCTGGATCAGGTAGGGAATATCCTCCGGTCTGTCGCGCAGGGGCGGTAAATCGATGGGAAACACGTTCAGGCGGTAGTACAGGTCGAGGCGAAAACTGCCCTCTTCGACCTTGGTCTCCAGGTTCTGGTGGGTTGCGGCTATGATGCGGGCAGTATTGCGGATGCTCTTGCTGCCGCCGACCCGCTCAAAGGTGCATTCCTGCAGCACTCGCAGCAGTTTTACCTGCATCTGTAGCGGCATATCACCGATTTCGTCCAGGAAGAGGGTGCCACCCTCAGCCAGCTCAAAGCGGCCGCGGCGGGAGCTGATTGCCCCGGTGAAGGCGCCTTTTTCGTGGCCGAACAGTTCCGATTCGAGCAGTTCCCCCGGTATGGCGCCGCAGTTTACCGCGACAAAAGGCTTGTCAGCCCGCAGGGACTGCTGGTGAATGGTGCGGGCGACCACTTCCTTGCCGGTGCCCGATTCTCCCAGCAGTAGCACGATGGCGTCGGTTTTTGCGACCTGGTTGGAGAGGGCCTGGATTTCCTGCAGGGCCGGGCTGACCCCGGTCAACTCGCGGGAAAGTCCGCCACGGGGGCCGCTGCCCAGCAGGGCTGCCTCCGCATCGCGGATGGTGCCCAGCAGGTTGCGGTATTTGATCGGGTAATTGATGAATCCCCGCAGACCCGGTGGCAGCACCGCGGGGGTATCGGATTCCGAAACCTGCAGTGTATAGAGCGCGGTCTTGCTTTTGTCGCGACTCAGCTGGTCGATGGCTTCCTGCAGGTCGCGGCTGGATTCCAGGTGGAGCAGGGCCAGCAGGTAATCGCCGTCGGCTTCCTTGCGGTACAACTCCCGGGTGCCGTCAATGACCGTCAGATCGTATTCCAGGAAATTGACGATCGACTCCACTTCGTGGATTACCGTCAAATCTCGTGATACCAGCAATATGCCCTTGCTCATTTTTTTGACGCTCTTGTTTCCTATTCGCAGCGTTGATCCGCGGGAGTCTCGGTGGACTATGCGTCAAAAAAACAGCGACGTCAAATATTTGTATCAGAAGTGTGAACGCGACAAATTGTTGACATCGGGCTCAGGAGGACTCTTCCACATTGATAATGCTGGTGATGTCCTCGAGCAGGTAGGGTTTGGTGATATAGCGATCAAAGCCGGCGCCCTCGGCGCGGGCGACCTGGTCGGGCATGGCGTTGGCGCTGAGGGCAATGATCTTGCTGTCCTTGAGCAGGGGGTCGGAGCGCAATACACCGAGCGCCGTAATGCCGTCCATCCGCGGCAGGTCGATATCCAGGAAGATGTATTCCGGCAGCTCGCGGCGCGCCACCAGAATGCCTTCCTCGGCGCTTTCCGTGAGAAACAGCGAGACTCCGGGGATGCAGTCCATCATGGCCTCGAACAGTATGAGGCTGGTCCGGTCGTCCTCGACATAGAGCACCTTGCACTTGGGCTTGTCGGCCAGAACACTCTTTACCGCGCTCATCCGGTCATCTCTCCCCAACCTGCTTGGTGTCCTGCAAATCCCGGATCAGGCGCCACAGCTCGTCGATATCCAGGGGCTTGGTCAGATATTCGCTGAACCCAGCTTCCAGTGCAATCTCTATATGAGATTCCACCACGTCGGCACTCAGGGCGACCAGCGGTATATCCCTCAACTCGGGCATTTGCTTGATCTCCCGCGCCGCCGTAACCCCGTCCATGCCGAGCAGGTTGATGTCCAGCAGCACCAGGTCCGGGTGGTGTTGCCGCGCCAGTTCGATGCCGTCTTCGGCATTGGTGGCGGTCAACAGGGTGACATGCTCCAGCGGATCCATGATTGCCTTCATCAATTCCAGGCTGGCACGGTGGTCCTCGACGTAGAGGACGGTAAGGGGCTGTGTCGGCGGCGCCGCCGGTGACTCCTGTGCCGGTACCTGTGCCATGGTGGGCTCTCCAGCCAGTGGCAAGCGCAGGTAAAAGCTGCTGCCTTCGCCGGGAACGCTGTCGAAATCGATGCTTCCCTCCATGAATTCGGCAAGGAATCGCGCCAGTGCCAGGCCGATACCGGTGCCGGGAATCTCATTGCTCTCGGCGTACTTGAGGCGGGTGAAGGGCTCGAAGACCGCTTCGCGCTCTTCTTCGGCGATGCCCACCCCGGTATCGCGCACTTCACACTCAACAGTGCCGTCGCCCAGCTCGCGCGCCTGGAAGTAGACGTCGCCGCCGGCGTGGTTGTACTTGATGCTGTTGCTGAACAGGGTTACGAGTACCTGCTTGAGCCGGGTGTAGTCCGCCCGCACCGCCAGCGGGGAGTCCTCGATATTCAGTGAAATATCCGCCAGCTCCGCATCCGACTGCACCAGGCTGACCGCGTGGGACACCACTTCCGACAGGTTGCAGTCCTCGATGGACAGGCGCATCTGGCGTTCCTCGATACGGGTAATGTCGAGGATGTCGTTGATCAGGTTCAGTAACTGCCAGCCGGCCTTGAGGGTTTCCTCGGTATTCTTCACCATGAAACCCGGTGCATCCGGTGGCAATTGTGTCTTCTGGATTTGCGCAAAGCCCAGGATGACATTGAGCGGGGTGCGCAGTTCGTGGCTCATGCGAGCGAGGAAATTGTTCTTGGCCTGGTTGGCGCGTACCGCCGTATCCCGGTTAGATTTAACCTGTGCCAGCTCGCCGGCCTGGTCGGCAACCCGGCGGCGCTCCTGCGCAAGCCTGCTGTAGAGATAAAAGACCAGCAGGGCCAGTCCGCCTACCAGTGCCAGCAACATCCAGGGGGGCGTGCCGCCCATGGCAGTCTTGCCGCCGGTATCGGCCAGTGCCAGCCCCGCGGAAAACAGACCCAGCAACAGTGCCGGTGTCTGGGCCCGGGTAATAGCTGTTGACCGATCCAGCCGCGTGCGGGATAGGTCGTCATTATTTTTCGCTGGCATACCTGTATCGGGATTTTGTGAAATGATGCTGCTGCAGCATGACAGAAAGCGCTGCCAGCCTAACACATTTGCGGGCGCGTAAAAATTACCGGGGTGGAAGCTCATCCGCGCCAGTCTCCCTCGACCTTTTGCTGCAGTGCCTGGAAGCTCTTTATATCCTTGTCCTGCCCGTCGCCCAGATCCGCCATCAGGGATATGACCACCCGGCGGTTGAGGGCGCGACCCTCGGGGCTGTTGTTGTCGGCGATGGGCCGGAATTCTGCGTAGCCCACGGAAACCATGCGCTGCGGGCGCACCCCGTACTCCGCCAGCAGACGCACGATCGCCGCCGCCCGGGCCGAGGAGAGTTCCCAGTTGGAGGGGAAATAGGGCGTGTTGATGGCTTCGTTGTCGGTATAGCCCTCCACCTGGACGTGATTGGGCAGGGCCGCCAGGTAACTGGCCACCCGCTGCAGGACCGGCCGTGAGGCAGCTGAAGGAGTGGCGCTGGCGCTGGCAAACAGGAGCTTCGCCTTGATTTCGATTTCCAGCCAGAGCCGATTGCGGGTGATCGAAATCTGCTCATCCTCGATCAGGTCTTCCAGCAGGACGTCCAGCTCGTCGCCCATGTGATTGACTTCCTGCTCTGCCTTGTCCATCGCCCAGTCGTCTTCCGTCACATCTTTCGGCTGCAGCGGGAAGATGGGAGCGCGAATCGCGATGGGGGCGGGCATGCCCGGCACCGGGCGGGTGGTACCGGCGTTGGGTCCGCCCTTCATCGGTGTGACCTGCCCGACCTGCATGGGTGTGATGCTGATCGTGGTGGGGCTGAAAGCAGAGCTGATGCTGTCGGAGAGCACGCGGTATTTGCCCTCGTTCACCGAGGAAATGGAATACATTACGACGAAGAAGGCGAACAGCAGGGTGATGAAGTCCGCATAGGACACCAGCCAGCGCTCGTGGTTTTCGTGTTCTTCCTGTCGCTTGCGGCGAGCCATGATGGTCAGTGCAGGTAGCCCTGCAACTTGCTCTCTATGTTACGCGGGTTGTCGCCCTCGGCGATGGAGACCAGTCCGTCGACCAGTAGTTCGCGGTAGAGCATGCGCTGGCCGATAATCATTTTCAGCTTGTTGGCCATCGGCAGGAACAGGAGGTTGGCCAGCCCCACGCCGTAGATGGTCGCGACGAAGGCCACCGCGATGCCGGGGCCCAGCGCACTGGGGTCGGCCAGATTATTCATCACGTGGATCAGGCCCATGACGGCGCCGATGATGCCGATGGTCGGCGAGTAACCGCCAAAACCTTCCCAGACCTTGGTGGCGTTGAGATCGAGGCTTTCCATGGTGCCCATTTCGACCTCCAGGGCCGCGCGAATCGATTCCGGTTCGCTGCCGTCAGCCAGCATTTGCAGCCCGCTCTTGAGGAACTGGTCACTTTCTTCCTCGCAGGCGCTTTGCAGGCTGAGCAATCCCTCTTTGCGCGCCATCTGGCTCCAGCTGACAATTTTCTCTATCGCCTGGGAGCCGTTCTCGGCGGGGGGTATGAAAATCCAGCGGGTGCGTTTGAGGGCGTGGATAAAAACCTCCCGGGGTGTCTGCACCATGACGGCGCCGCAGGTACCGCCGAAGACGATAACGAAGGCAGTCAGCTGCAGTAGCGAGTCTGTGTGCCCGCCCTCGAGAATATTGCCTCCCAGGATAGCGGCCAGCCCGACCACTATTCCCAGCAGGGTGAGAAAATCCATTCCAGTCGTCCCTTACCATTCAATCCAGCGTTTCGTCGTGCTCAAGCCACTCCTCCGCCATGCGGGATTTGATCCGGTTAACGGCCTGGCTGTGAATCTGGCAGACCCTTGATTCGCCCACACCCAGTACCTCGCCGATTTCGCGCAGGTTCAGCTCGTCCTGGTAATAGAGGGAGATAACCAACTGCTCGCGTTCCGGCAGGTCGCGAATCTGCTCGGCGATATTGGCCCGCAGAGCATCGTGTTCGACTTCGCTGGCCGGGGTCGAGCCGCCGGAGAGTTCGTTGCCCTCGTCTTCCAGCTTGTCCATGGGCACCAGCCAGGAGCCCGCTGTTTCCAGCAGCATATCGTTGTAGTCGTCCAGGGATTCACCGAGTTCCTCGGCGATCTCCGCGGCACTGGCCACACGTCCGTGGCGGGCTTCCGCCGAGCGGATGGCGGCCGCTATGCGCTTGGATTTGGCCTGGGTACTGCGCGGCGTCCAGTTCTGGCGCCGCAGCTCATCGAGGATGGCGCCGCGGATATAAATGCCTGCAAAAGTCTTGAAGCTGGCAGCTTCTGCGGGTTGGTAGCGCTTGGAGGCTTCCCACAAGCCGATCAGGCCAACCTGGATGTAATCATCCATTTGCTGCCCCGGCGGCAGGCGCATCACCAGGTGGTGGGCGATGCGGCTGACCAGTTCGACATTGTCTTCGAACAGGGCGGTGCGCGCTGTTGAATCCTCCAGCAGGTAATCGGCTGAGACTGTCATCTTCCTGCTCCTATTGCGTTGGAACCGGCGGAAACCATCCGTTCCAGGAAAAATTCGATATATCCGGAAGCCTCCGGTACCGGCAGGCTTTCGATCCGGTCGGCGATCTGCTTCATGGCCAGCGCCGACTTGCTCTCCGGGAAGGCCTCGACCACGGGTTGCTGCCGGCGTACCGCCAGTCGCAACTCATCGTCGAAGGGCACATGCCCGAGGTATCCCAGGGAGCAATTCAGGTATTGGTCCGCCACGTTGGCGAGCTTTTCGTACAGGCCCAGGCCCTGGCTCGCGCTCTTGACCATATTGGTGACGACCTGGAAACGATTGACACCGTTGTCCCGGTTGAGCACTTTCATCAGCGCGTAGGCATCGGTGATCGAGGCCGGCTCGTCGCAGACGACGACGATGATCTCCTGGGCGGCGTGGCTGAAACTGACCACGCTGTCGCTGATGCCGGCGGCAGTATCGATCAGTAACACGTCCACCGGCGTCGTCAGTTCACTGAAGGCTCGGATCAGGCCGGCGTGCTCCGCCGGACTCAGTTCCGCCATGCTCTGGACGCCGGAGGCAGCCGGAATGACGTTGATGCCCTGGGCCGTCTTGACCATGATTTCCTCGAGACTGCGCTCGCCACTGATCACGTGCTGCAGGTCGTACATCGGCTTGACCCCGAGGAACAGGTCGACATTGGCCAGACCCAGGTCTGCATCCATCAGCACAACCGACTTGTCGCGGCCGGCAAACAGGGTGCTCAAATTGACCGACAGGTTGCTTTTGCCGACACCACCCTTACCGCTGGTGACGGCTATGACGCGCACCGTGTCCGGCCTGGATAATCTGGACAGGCCCTGGGCCTGCTCGGGCAAACTCGCGAATTCAGCCATTGCCACTGGTCCCCGTGTTGCTGGCGGCGGCTTCCTGCCGGCGATACAGCTTGATCGCCTCTTCCACCAGGGATTCGCGCCGCGCCGTCAGGATGTCCTCGGGTACGCGCTGGCCGTTGCCGATGAAGGCCAGCGGCAACTGGTGGCGGCACAGCGCCGAAATCACGGGCCCGAGACTGGCTGCCTCGTCTATCTTGGTGACGATGGAGCCGGCCAGGCCGATATGTGAAAAGGACTGGATGGTTTCGTTGATCACCTGGCGCTGGGCGATGGCCGACAACACCAGGTAGGACTTGATGTCGGCACCGATGCTGGCCAGTGTTGCGAACTGGTCGGTGAGGCCCATGTCGCGCTGACTCATGCCGGCGGTATCGATCAGGACCAGCTTGCGATCGGAAAGGCTGGCGAGTGCGCGGGCCAGGTCCGACTGGCTGGTCGCCGCCTGCACCGGTACGCCGAGCAGGCTGCCGAAGGTGTAGAGTTGTTCCTGGGCGCCGACGCGAAAGCGGTCGGTAGTAATCAGTGCCACCTGGTTGCGGCCGTGTCGCAGGGCAAAGCGCGCCGCGAGCTTGGCCACGGTGGTGGTTTTGCCGACCCCGGTGGGGCCGACCACGGCGACAATACCGCCGGTTTCGATGACATCCTGCTGGCAGACCGAAATCTGTCCCGCCAGGGTGCGCATCAGCTGTTTCCAGTCCTGCTTGAGATCCTGTGAGGCCGTGCAGTTGTCCAGCAGTTCACCGCACAGCTCCCGGCTCAGGCCCAGTTCCCGCAACTGCTGCTTGAGCACCATCTGCCCCGGTTGACGGCGGCCTTTTTCCTGCCAGGCCAGCTCCGAGAGCTCGCCCTCGAAGAGACCCCGCAGGCGCGTCAATTCTTCCTGCATACCACTGATAACCGGTTCCATGGCTTCGGACTGTATTGCCGGTGCGGCCGCTGCGCCGATGGCCAGCATAGCGTCTTCGCTGGCCGCTTCCGCAGCGGTCGCCGGTGTGTTCCCAGGGTAGCTATTGCCCGTGCCTACGATCCCGGTATCGATGCCGGCGTTTTTCTTTTCCGTATCAACGTAGTTCGCGTCAGTAGCAGCGTAGGCGGCACTGCTGGCGGCGCGCAGGGCGGCTGCCGCGCCTGCCGCTCCCGGCAGATTGGCCTGCAGTTGGCTGGCCAGTTCGGCGTCGTAATCCAGGGCGGCGAGTACCTCGACCTTGTCCGCCGCCGTGCGGGTGGAAATGATGACGGCGTCTGCGCCCAGTTCATCCCTGACCCGGCGCATGGCCCGGCGCATATCTGCTTCCTGGTATTGCTTGATTTTCATCGCTCTGTTGCCTCCCCGGCCAAATTAGGCGGCAGAAATTGCCGCCTGGCCCACTGTGCCAACTACTTTTATCTGTTTGTTTGCCGGTATTTCGCTGTAAGCGAGTACCTGCAGTCCCGGATTGCCCGGCCTCAAGAGCCTGGACAACCAGAGTCGAATATCCTGTGCGACCAGTAAAACCGCGGTATCGCCGCCGGCTTCCTGCTGCTGTGCCTGGCTGCGCACCTGTTGCATCATGTTTTCCACCAGGTGGGGCTCCAGGCCGCCTGTATCGTCGCCCTGTAAGTAACCCAGCAATATTCGTTCCAACTCGGGTTCCAGGGTTGAGACCCGGATTTCGGGCTCTACACCGTTGATGTTCTTGCAAATTGCGCGGGCCAGGGCACTGCGTACGTGGCCCGTCAAAATATCGGCGTTCTTCTCCTCGACGCCGTATTCCGCCAGTGCCTCGGCGATACTGCGCATATCCCGCAGGGACACGCCCTCGGCCAGCAGGTTCTGCATGACCTTGAGGAACACACCCAGGGAAATGATGTCGGGCACCAGGTTTTCCACCAGCTTCGGCGCCGATTCGGCCAGGCGATTGAGCAGCTCCTGTACTTCGTCGTGACCCAGCAGTTCTGCCGCGTGCTGTTTCAGCAGGTTGTTGAGATGCGTGGCGACCACGGTGCTGCAGTCGACTACCGTGTAGCCCTTGGTCTGGGCCTCGTCGCGGTTGCCGGATTCTATCCACAGCGCATCCAGCCCAAAGGCGGGATCGCGGGTGGCGATGCCCTGGAGCTCTCCGAATACCTGGCCGGGATTGATGGCCAGTTCCATCCCCGGCTGGATTTCACCCTCACCGACCGGTGTGTCGAGCAGGGTGATCCGGTAGCCATTGGGCGGCAGGTCGAAGTTGTCGCGGATGTGTACCGGCTGCACCAGCATGCCCAGGTCCTGGGAGAGCTTTTTGCGTACGCCGCGAATGCGCGACAGCAATTCACCACCCTGGTTTTTGTCGACCAGGGGAATGAGCCGGTAACCCACCTCGATGCCGATGATGTCGATACCGCGGACGTCTTCCCAGCTGAGCTCGCGCTCCTCGGCGGGAACCGTGTCCTCGGCGATGACTTCGTCGGGATCGACAAGTTCCGCCTGGGGTCGATTGACCAGCAGGTACCCGCTGCCCATCAGCACGCCGGCCAGGGTCAGGAACACGAAGTTGGGCATGCCGGGCACCAGGCCCAGGGTGCCGACCACGGCACCGGATACGATCAGCGCCTTGGGGCTGGCCAGCAGCTGGTCCACCACCTGCTGGCCCATGTCGTCGCTGTCGGAAACCCGGGTTACGATCAGGGCCGCGGCGGTAGACAGCAGCAGTGAGGGAATCTGTGCGACCAGGCCGTCACCGATGGTCAGCAGTACATAGTTGTGGGCCGCATCGGATGCCGACAGGTCGTGCTGCAGCATACCGATGCTGAAACCGCCGATGATGTTGATCAGCAGGATCAGGATACCTGCGACCGCATCGCCGCGGACAAACTTGGAAGCACCATCCATAGCGCCGTAAAAGCTGGCTTCCCGCGCCACCGTTTCGCGGCGACTGCGGGCCTGGTCCTGGTCGATCAGGCCGGCATTGAGATCGGCGTCGATGGCCAGCTGCTTGCCGGGCATGGCGTCCAGGGTGAAACGCGCAGTCACTTCGGAAATGCGCCCGGCACCTTTTGTGACAACGACGAAGTTGATGATCACGAGAATGGCAAAAACAACCAGGCCGACGGCGTAGCTGCCGCCGATGACGAATTCACCGAAGGCCTCGATCACCTTGCCCGCCGCCCCGGTACCGGTGTGCCCCTGCAGCAGAACCACACGGGTCGAAGCGATATTCAGGGCCAGGCGCAGCAGGGTGGCTACCAGGATCAGGGACGGAAACAGCACGAAATCCAGCGGCCGCTGGGTGTAGACGGTGGCAAACAGGACAATCAGCGACAGGGCGATGTTAAATGTAAACAGGAAATCCAGGGCCAGGGGCGGCAACGGCAGCACCATCATCGACAGCACCAGGACTATCAGCAGTGGCGCGCCCATACCCATCAGTACCTGCCTGCGGGTCAGGGCGAGAAAGGTGCTCGTACTGGAGCCTGTAGCGATTACGTCAGCCATGGTCTCGTCTCATCAGTCCTCTTGGTCCGGGTGCAGCAAATCCGGGTCCGGCATGGGTATGCCGGAAGCCAGGCTGCCTGCATGACGCAGCTGGAATACATAGGCCAGTACCCTGGCCACGGCGACAAACAGATTGGCGGGAATTTCCTGGCCGATATCCGTGCCGGCGTAGAGCGCGCGTGCCAGGGGCGGTGCGGAGAACAGGACTACACCGTGCTCCCGCGCCAGCTCGCGAATACGCGCAGCCACCAGGTCGCGGCCCTTGGCGACGACCACCGGTGCGTTCATTTTTCCGTCCTCGTAGCGCAAGGCCACCGCGTAATGGGTGGGGTTGGTAATCACCACGTCGGCGGTAGGTACGTCCTGCATCATGCGTTGCTGTGCTGCCTGCTGCTGCAGGCCGCGGAAGTGACTCTTGACCTCGGGGCGTCCGTCGGTCTCTTTCATTTCGTCCTTGATTTCCTGGCGGCTCATCTTCAGCTTTCGGGTGTGGTCCCAGAGCTGGAAAGGCACGTCGATCAAGGCGATCAGGATCATCGCGGAACTGAGAATCAGCAGGCACCAGACGAACTTGCGCCCCACCTCCGGCAGCGACTGCTGCAGCGGCCCGATACCCAGGACCACCAGCCAGTCGGCCATTTGCCACAGGGTCAGTACGGCGACCAGCGCGACCAGCACGAATTTCAGCAGGGCCTTGATCAGTTCCACCAGGCCCTTGGCGGAGAATATGCGCTGCAGCCCCTTGATTGGATCGATCCGTTCCAGCTTCGGTGCCAGGGCCTGGGGGCTGAAGGACCAGCCGCCCAGCAGCAGGGGCCCGATCAGACTGCAGAGCAACAGCATTGTCAGCAGGGGCGCCAGCATCCAGGTGGCGTCGCTGATTGCTGCGTCGAACAGGCGCAGCGGCGCGGTTTCGTCGAAAGCAAGCCCGCGGTGCAGGTCCAGGCTTCCCTGTAACAGTTTCTGGGTGTCGCGCATCAGCGCCGGACCCAGAATCATGGCGCCGAAACCGCCGGCCATCAGCGAAACCAGGGTGTTGAAATCCCGCGATCGCGGTACCTGTCCCTTTTTGCGGGCATCCTCGAGGCGCTTCGGTGTTGGCGCTTCTGTGCGTTCCTGTGCGGTTTCTTCTGCCATGCCAGCCTCAGGGAGTTACCAGTTGGTTCATGAACGCGAAGTTGCGCTCGAACAGAGACAACAGCAGGGGCTGCAGGCTGGGCAGGGCCAGCAGCAGCAACACGAAGCCGGCGAGTATGGTCACCGGAAAACCGACCGCGAAAATGTTCAGCTGGGGCGCCGCCCGGGTCACAATGCCCAATGCCAGGTTGACCATCAGCACGCCTACCACCACCGGCAGCGACACCAGCACGGCGCTGGTGAACATGCCACCGCACCAGACAACCACTTCCCAGACCAGCTGGACCGACAAGATCGCACTCCCCAGCGGCGCCGCCTGGAAGCTGCCGGCGAGAATGCCGATCATCACCAGGTGGCCGTCAAGGGCCAGGAAAATCAGGGTGGCCAGAATCAGGTAAAACTGACCCACAATAGTGACCTGGATACCGTTTTGCGGGTCCACGGCGGAGGCGAAGCCCAGGCCCATGGACGTGGCGACGGTCTGCCCGGCGATCACCACCGAGGCAAATACCGCCTGCAGCACCAGGCCCAGCAGTACGCCGATCAGGATTTGCTGCAACAGCAGGCCAAAACCGGCCGCGGAGAGCAGCTGCACATCCGGGGATTGCAGGTTGGGGGCGACCAGCAGCGAGATAAACACCGCCAGCAGAATTCTGATCCGTACTGGTATGGTGCGGGCGCTGAAGAAGGGCGCGACCAGCATCATGGCGCTGAAGCGGAAGAAGGGCCACATAAAGCTGCCGATCCATCCCACTATATCTGCCATTGCCAGTGTCATCGGATCAACCTATCAGCGCCGGGATCTGTTCGATCAGCCGGCGGCTGAAATAGAGCCAGGAATTCACCATCCAGGGTCCACCCACGGCCAGGGCCAGGACCAGGGCGACCAGCTTGGGTATGAAGCTCAGGGTTTGCTCCTGGATCTGGGTGGCGGCCTGGAAAATACCGATCAGCAAACCGACGGCGAGGGCTGACAGCAGCAGCGGGGCCGCCAGCATTACCGTGAGTTAGAGCGCTTCGCGACCGATCTGGAGAACTGTATCTGCGTCCACGTCCGTCTCCCCCGACTCAGAAACTGGAGGCCAGGGTGCCCATGACCAGGGCCCAGCCGTCCACCAGCACGAACAACATGAGTTTGAAAGGCAGCGATACCAGCATCGGCGACAGCATCATCATGCCCATGGACATCAGCACACTGGCGACCACCAGGTCGATGATCAGGAAGGGAATGAACAGCAGGAAACCGATCTGAAAAGCGGTCTTCAGCTCACTGGTGAGAAAGGCCGGCAGCAACACCCGGTAGGGCAGCTGCTCGGTGGAGGCCACGGCTTCCAGGCCTGCCAGTTCGCTGAACAGGGCGACGTCGTTGTCCCGTGCCTGCTCGACCATGAAGTGGTGGAAGGGCGCGCCGGTTTTCTCCGCCGCCACCCTGAATTCCATTTTTCCGTCCATGTAGGGGCGCAGACCCTCGGTGTAGGCGGATTCGAAGACCGGCGCCATGATGAACAGGCTGGTAAACAGGGCGAGGCCGATCAGTATCTGGTTGGAGGGCGTCTGCATGGTGCCCAGTGCCTGCCGCAGTATGGCCAGCACTACCACGATGCGGGTAAATGAGGTCATGGAAATGACCGCCGCCGGCAACATGCTCAGCACAGTCATCAGTATCAGGATGTGCAGGCTGGTGCTGTAGGACTGGGAACCGTCGGCGCCGTTTTCCATGGTCAGCAGGGTCAGTCCCTGCTCCTGGGCCTGGGCCAGTGGGCTGAGCAGGGCGCAGAACAGCAGCGCTGTACCGAGTAGCGGGCGCATCAGCGTGGCTGCCCCGAGCCGAGGCTTTGCAGCAGAGCGCTGAAGCGTGTTTTCTCTTCGCTGTTGTCGAGATCCCCAAACTCTGTGGGCAGCTCTTCTTCGAATACGTGCAGGGGCGAAATCGATTGTGCGGTGACTGCCACCAGGATGTGTTTGTCGGCAACCTGCAGCAGGACGATTCTTTCGCGGGCGCCCAGGCTCATTGTGCCGATGATGTGCATCAGTCGGTTGCCGCCGCCAGCAGCGACTGGCTGAAGCAAAAGCAACAGGCTGTCAGCAGGAGTCGCTTCACGGGGTGTCCACCCCGTCGTCGGCGCCGTGGAGGAATTCCTCAATGCGCACGCCATAGCGTTCCTTGTTGGTGGTAATTTCGCCCGTGGCGATGGTGTTGCCGTCGATAGATACGTTGATGCAATCCAGGCAGGAGGTCGGAATCTCCAGCACCGAATCCTCCTTCATTGCCAGCAATTGGCGGATGGTGATGTCCAGCCGCGCCACCTCGAAAACCAGGGTAACCGGCACGTCGGACATCTGCTCCAGGGTGGGCTCCAGTATCGATACACTGGTAATCCCGGGTTCACGGTCCAGTACTGCTTCGCTCATATCGCTATCCCTCCTCGCTGTCGATGATGCTCAGGCCGACACGGCCGTCGATCTCTCCGACCCGGGCAGAAAACTTCTTCACCCCGTTCACGGTGACATCGACAATTTCCGGCGAATCAATTTGAAAGATATCGCCGGGACTCATATTCAGCAGTTGTTTAAGTGACATCCGCGCGCCGGTCACTTCACCGGCCACCCGGGCCTTGAAGTCCTCGACGCGCCGTCTCAGCACGGCTGCACCCTTGCCCACCTCGGGCCGGCGTTGTACGCCGCCTTCCTGGAACAGGGTTTCCACCAGGTTGCTGGACATCACCAGGTGCAGCTCGCCGCCGCCGCCCTCGAATTCCACGCTGTAGCGGCGCACCATGACCACGTCTGCCATGGGAAACGCGATGCTGGCCTGGGGATTGTGTTCGCTCTCGCTCAGGCTCATTTCCTGTTCTTCCAGTTGCTTCCAGGCGACCTTGATAGTTTCGAGAATGGTTTTCAGGCACATCTGGATGACGCGCTGTTCGGTGCGGGTAAAACCCCGGCCCGGTATCGATATGCCGCGGCCATTACCACCGAAGAAGCACTCCACCAGGCTGTAAACCAGGCGCGCGTCCATGGCGACAGTCAGGGCACCGCCGGCGGGTTCGAGCTGGTAGGTATTGAGGCCGGTGGGAAGTTCCAGGCCGTCCAGGTACTCGCCGAAGCGCAACAGGCGCACGCCCTCTATCTGGACCCGGGCGGTTTTATGCAGTAAGCCGAGCAGCTTCCTGGCCAGGTTCTTTCCCAGCTTGTCGTCCACCAGACCCAGCTGTTTGTGCCAGCCATTGAGCCGACGACTGCTGCAACTGAGGTCGTAGGCCCCGTTGCCGTCGGCCAGGCTCGATTGGGCGGCCGCCACATCGATTGCGCCGCCCTCGACACCGTCGAGGAGTGCGTCTACTTCGTCCTGTGATAAAAGATCGCTCATGGCTCAGTCGCCTCAGTCCACCATGTCTCCGCCATCGGCGGACAGGGTGATATCGCCGCTGTCGCCGAGACGCTTGATAATTTCGAGAATTTCTTTCTGGGCGACCTCCACGTCGCTGATCTTGACCGGGCCCAGGGTTTCCATTTCGTCTTTGAAGATTTCCGCCGCGCGAGTGGACATGTTCCGGTACACCTTCTCCTTGAGCTCTTCCTCGGCACCTTTCATGGCGATGGCCAGGCGATCGGTGGCGAGTTCGCGCAGGACCACCTGGAAATCGCGATCGGGAATCTTCAGCAGGTCTTCGAACACGTACATCTGTTCCTGCACCCGATCGGCCAGTTCGCTGTCAATCTCGCGCACGCCCTGCATGACCTTGTCCTCGAGGTCGCGGTCCATGACGTTGAGGATATTGGCCACGGTCTTGACCCCCTCGACCGCCGAGGTCTGCTTGGAGACCACCCCATCGACCTGTTGCTGCAGGGAGTCGTTGAGTTCGCTGAGCGCCAGTGGGTCCACGGACTCCATGGAGGCCATGCGCACCATGATTTCCAGGAAACTCTCCTCCGGCAGTTCCGGCAGGACCTCCGCGGCCAGTTCCGGCGGCAGGTAGGAAATCACGATGGCCTGGATCTGGGGATGTTCCTCGGCGATGATGCCGGCGATCAGCGGCGGCTCCATCCAGCGCAGTGACTCCAGGGCGCGGGTCTCGGCGCCCATGGAGATTTTGCTGAGCACGCCGAGGGCCTGTTCTTCGCCCAGGGCCTGGATCATCACCTTGCGGGTATAGTCGTCGGTGCTGACCCGCACAGACTTGTCACTTTCATATTGATTGAGGAAGTGGTCGAGTACGTTGCCGACGTCGTCGTTGCTGACTTCGCTCATGCCGGTCATGGCCGCGCCGAGCTTCTGGATCTCGTTCTGGTCGAGCTGGCGCAGGATCTGTGCGGCGTTGTCCTCGCCCAGTACCAGCAGCAGCTGTGCTGCCCGCTGGGTTCCGCTCAGGGACTGTGCTGCCGCTTCCTCGTGTATTGCGCTGTTCATGTCTTCCCCGCTCATTCTTCCTGTTATTCTGCTGTGGCGATATTTTGACGCTCTCTTGCTAACCCCGGGCGTCTGCCTTTTAAACCGTCAAAAAACTATCAATTCGCTCGTTTTAGCGGTTACAGCCGGTTTTCGTATAGGGGTGCTGCAATATGCTTGCCAATTCTGTCCGGGGCGGTAAAAACTTGCCGCCGAAGCCTCTCCGCGGCAATAAAGGAACGCAGGTTTCAGACGATAAAGTATTAAATGGACTGATCGGGATGCCTCCCCATGCCGCCTGCGTTTGCCGGTGATATGAAGCTGACAGGCGTCACCTGGTCTTCACTGGGTGCGCAAAACCGCGACCCGGCCGGCGCCTGGCAGCCCGGCCAGGTTTACCGTGCCCGGGTGGAAAAGGTGGACGCCGATGGCGCGGTGCTGCTGCGGGTGGGCCAGCAGACCCTGCGCGTGGTCACGGAGGCTGCCCTGGGTCGGGGCCAGGAGCTGTTGCTGAAAATGACCACTGGCGGGATGAATCCCGCCTTCAGCATATTGCGGGTCACCGCGCCGGAGGAGAATCAGCAGCGCAGGAGCCCCCGGGAGAGCTCCCCGGAGGCGCTGTTCGTGGCCAATACCGTGCAGAACCTGGTCAGTAAACAGCAGCCTATGTCGAGTTTGTTGCGATTTCTGCAGTGGCCCGCGGATTCCGCGGCTGCCGGGCGGCTGCTGTCTGTGCACCTGCGCGCCCTGCAGGAGCAGTTCGCCGGTCCCGCTGACCTGGTGGAGGCCGGACGCTTGTGCCGCGCAATTCAGGATAGCGGGCTGTTACTGGAGCCGCGCCTGGCGGCGGGAATCGGCAGCGGCCGTTTCTCTGCACTGGCCCTGTCGGACGACCTGAAACTGCTGCTCTGGCAAATGCTGGTGCGCGGCGCCGCGGGAGACAGCGCGCAACAACGGCAGCTTGCCAGCCTGCTGGAGGGTGTGGTGGCGCAGCTCAGCCTGCGGCAATTACACGCCGCCAGCCAGGCGGAACAGGGCCATTTTCACTGGCCGCTGGAACTGCCGGTGCGACTCGGGCAGGAGGTTGTACCCCTGAGCCTGACGATTTCCCGGGAAGGGGGCCTGGCCGGGCGCAGCGGTGAACAGGAGGCCAGCTGGCACGTGGAGTTTTCCCTGGACCTGGAACCCCTGGGCCCGCTTAAAGTCTCGCTCTATATCCGCCAGCAGCGGGTTTCCGTGTCACTGGAAGCAGCGCGTCAGGAGACCGTGCAGCGCTTGTCTGCGGAATTGCAGGATCTCGAACAGTCACTGCAGGGAGAGGGCTTCTCAGTAGAGGCCCTGCTGAGCCGCCCGATGGCGGAATCCGGCGCCAACCCGCAATTGGCGGAATTCGAGGACCTGCTGAAGGTACTGGCCTGATGGACTGGGAGAGCGAATCGCTGCTTCCGCCACCCGGCGACCGCCGGCGGGCTACCGCCCTGTCCTATGACGGTGAGGCCGCGCCGCGGGTTGTCGCCAATGCGGACGGGCAACTGGCGGAGGCGATCGAACGCCTGGCCCGGGAGCACGATATTCCCATCATCCAGGACCGGCGACTCAGTGCACTGCTTTCCGGTGTTCCCCTGGGAGAGGAAGTGCCGCCGGAACTCTACGTGGCAGTAGCAACCGTGCTCGCCTACGTATTTCGTGTATCCGGTCGAGAACCGGGCGACTCGCTCAATCCGCCAGCGGATTGAGGCTGCGCAGTTGCAGAAAGAGGTCGGACAGGCAGGTCTCCAGGACCTGTAGCTCGGATTCACGAAACGGGGTCATACGCGTCAGCGTAATCTTGCCCAGGCACAGTTCCTCACTGATATTGATGAGGTAAGTGCAGCTGTGGGGCATGGGTCGGCCGGTGCTGAAACAACCGGGCTCGCCGCGACCGTTGAATTCAAAGCTGTCGTAGTCCAGGACACCACCGAGCCGGCTTTCGAAGCGAGCGATAAACTCGCCGATGGACAGCATAAGGGCAGCGGTGGCTTCGCCGTTCGGCTCAACTCCGGACTTGCTCTGCTGTATAGCGGTGGACATAGACTCTCCTTGTTGGCTTATCCGCAACTGCGGTATTTACACAAGGAATAACGCAAGGCCTGTGCCAGTTTTTAGGAATCGGATGCTTCTAACCGCGGCTGGCGGCTACCGGGGTGCGCATCGTGCTGCGTTCCAGCTGTACCATGCAGCGCTGCAGGGCCCGTTCCTGGGCCGGGGCCAGCAGCAGGAATTCGAGGCTGGCGTAGAGCCCCTCCGGGCTGTCCTGCATATTGCAGATACGGGCCTGGAATTCCAGCTCCAGCAGGTCGGCGATACTGGCCTGGCCGTCCGGCAGCTGGCGGGTATCGCCGAATTCTTCGAGGGTGCCCTGCAACAGGCAGCGACAGCCACCGGCGGAAATGTTGATCAGGTGTCCCACCATGCTTGTGCCGCTCTCGGAGATCACCTGGATCGCGGTCTGGCGGCCGGTGAGGCTGACCCGGTACTGGGCCCGCATCTGGTGGTAGAACAGTTGCTCCGGAACCGGCGATTGCAAGTAGCACAGGCCCTCGTCCTCCACCGCGGGGGTCAGGGGCGCAGAGTAGGCAATGCGGTTAGCCTTGACCGGACAACTGATGCGGGCATTCTGCTGCAGACCCGGCGCATTCTGCCAGGTGGAGGGCGTCAACTGGCCGTAGAGAATCGTGCCCTCTTCGAGGTTGAGCTGGCTGATAGTCGTGCGCCAGGTCTCTTCGGAGCCCTCCAGTTCAACCTGGAGTTCGTGACCGTCGTTGAAGGCGCGCTCGAGCAGCTGGTGGATGCGCGCCTTGCCTGTAATCTCCTCGGCCTGTTCTGGTAATCCTGTATCCGGCATGGCGTGCGGCGATCTTCAATAGGGTTCAGGCGCTTCCCAGTAAACGGGTATCTTCGCCTGAAACTGTCTTGCCCCGGGGTGAATAACCCGGCAGCTGGTCGGCGGGACCCATCCCCAGGGCCGCGGCGACACGGTTCATGAAATGCTGGCGTCGGTTGGTCACCTGGCCCAGGCTGTGGTTGCGGTAGCGGCACTCCAGCGCCGCGGATTTGAATTCCTGGTAGATGGCGCCGAGGCTGCCATCGCTGTCCAGGTCGGCGATCGCGGTTTCCATGGCGTCGCCCTCTGCCGCTACGCCGTGCTGCCGGAACCAGGCCAGGCGCTGTTCGGTCGCTGCTTCCAGGTCCGCCAGCAACTGCTGTTTGCGGTCCAGCACAGTATCGAGCTCGCCGCCCTCAAGCAGCGCACTATGGGCGCTGGAAATGGTATCCATCAGCTCGCCGAGCAGGGCTTTTTCAACCTGCAGCAGTTCGCTCAGTTGTGCGGCCAGGACCGGGCTCTCCGTCACGTCTCAGCGCTCGGAATTCTTTTGCTCGGTTTCCAGCTGCAGCATCCGCTCAGCCACCAGTTCGGCATCGACCTTGTAGCTGCCATCGGCGATGGCGGCCTTGATGGTCTCAACCCGCTGGCTGTCTACCGCCGGGAACTCTGCCAGTTGCTCCTCCAGCTTTAACAGCTGCTGGGCACGATCGGTCAGGTTGACCGAATCGGTGCCGCCACTGCTGGGCTGGCCGCTATCGACTTCGTTGCCGGACTGCGGCGTGACATTCCTGTCACGATTACCGTAGACCGCTGCCATGGTGTCTGAGGTTGGTTTGATATCACCAGCCATTGCATCCACTCCTTTTGTTCGCGAGGGCGTTCAGTCCCTCAGCCTTGTTATCGACATAGTTTACAAAAACTTTACACATAATCACTGTATCCGCACATTGCCCTCGGCGGTAATCACCCCTTCCACGGTTTTGCCCGAGCTGTTGTTGCGTACCCGTATCCGTTCGCCGGTAGCACCTCCGGCCAGGGCAGTACCGCTCATCTTCACCTCGATATTGTCGATCGCGGCCAGCAACAGGGTGGCCTGGCCCCGCTCGACGGTATTCGGGGTCAACAGCATGTTGACGTAGAGAGGCTTGCCGGCCTGCTGGTCGCGGCGCAGCAACTTGCCGGTGGCGCCCTCCAGGCTGCTGATATAGCCGCCGCGCAGGGAATGGGCGGGTTGTAGCTGTAACTGCAGATGCGCCTCGGACAGCTGGGTCCCCTTGGGCATGGTCTGGCGCAGGACGACGGTTTCCACCGACGCGGCGACGCTGACCGGTACATACAGGGTCCAGGGGGTAGGGCTGCTGCAGCGCACGCCGACCGTGCTCCTGCCGGCGGCATTGCCGGGGGCGGAGAAGGTCTGCAGCGCGTGGCCGCAGGCGGCCAGTCGCAGCCGCTTGTCCAGCCGGTGGGCCCTGGCTTCGATGTCTTGGAAGCCCTGTTCCTGTGCCCGCTGTTTGGCATGGTCTCGGCAGCAGTGGCGATATCCGGGAGCGCTTGCAGGGCGCTATCCCCCGCGGCAGCAGATGCGCTTACCGCCAGTATGCAGGGGATTACCCAGTTCCGCAGCTTCTTGCTCATAGTTGTACTCCCGTCAGCCACTGTGCCGAGCCCAATTTCTGTCCGATTGCCTGACGATATTCTGGCGACCGGACCTGTTCACAAGGGTATGCAGCAACATTCGTGCCAGCCCGGGTTAACCGGCTTTTCGGCCTTTGGCTTCGATTTACATCGGAAGGGCGGCAAAAGCTTGCCGCCGGGCGGGTCGAGGCTTGCCGTTGCCGCAGCGTTCAGCCCAGGCGAAATATATAAGTGTTTGATTATTAAAGATAAAAAATCTTGGCACGGGCCTTGCTCTATTCCGGGGGAGACACACAAACACACAGGTGATGATCCCCGCGGGGGGTCCATCGGGAAAACAGACAATATGGATTGGATCGACAACAGCCTGGGAATTCACGGACGCGCACTGGTACTGCGCGCCGAGCGCGCTGAGATACTGGCCGGGAACGTCGCCAACGCGGACACACCCCGCTACAAGGCCCGTGATATGGACTTTTCAGCTGCCATGGCCCAGGCCAGGGGCGAGTCGGGTGCAGGCACTATGCGGGCTACCCACAGCCGTCACCTGAGTGGGGGAAGCATCGAATCCGGCACCCAGTTCTTCCGTGAGTCACCGCGCTACTCGCCCGACGGCAATACGGTACAGATGGAAGTGGAAAAGGCCGCCTACGTCGAAAATGCCGTCAAATTTCAGGCGAGTGCACAGTTTTTTGACGGCACCCTGCGCGGAATCCGCAAGGCCCTGAAGGGAGAATAATTATGAGCCTGATGAACATATTTGACCTGTCCGGCACGGCACTGACGGCCCAGAGCACCCGCCTGGATGCCATCTCCGCCAATATGGCCAATTCCCAGGTGGTTGCCTCCACCCCGGAAGAAGCCTACCGGGCGCGCCTGCCGGTCTTTGCCACCCTGTTCGGGGACAGCTTCAACCAGGCGGAAATCGCCGGTGTCGAGGTTCGCGACATCGTGGAGAGCAAGGTTCCGGTAGAAGAGCGCTATGAACCCGACCATCCCATGGCCAATGAACAGGGCTTTGTCTACGAGGCCAACGTCAACATGGTGGAGGAGATGGCCAATATGATCTCTGCCTCCAAATCCTATACCTCCAATGTCGAGGTGATGCGCACATCAAAGCAATTGCTGCAGCGCACCCTGAGCATTGGTAGCTGAGGTAATTCGTCATGGAATCAGTAAACAGTCTTGAAAGCATCTTTCCGCAGGCCATGAACACCACGGCCGCGAAGGGCAATGGCGAGTTGGGCCAGGAGCAGTTCCTGAAGCTGCTGGTCGCCCAACTTGAGAACCAGGACCCGTCTTCTCCAATGGAGAACGGTGAATTCCTGACCCAGATTGCCCAGTTCTCCATGGTCTCCGGCATCGGCGACCTGGAAAAAGGTTTCAACCAGCTCGCGGAGACCCTGCAGGGTAACCAGGTCGCCGATGCGGCCGCCCTGTTGCACAAAGACGTCCTTTTCGACGGCAACAGCGTGCAGCGCTCTGCGGGACAAGCTGTCAACGGCCAGGTGGCCCTGGACCAGTCGGCCAGCGATGTACGGCTGCGGGTTATGGACGCCACCGGAGTCACGGTGGCCACGGTCAACCTGGGCACGCTGAGCCCCGGCAATGCCAGCTTCAACTGGAACGGACAGATGCTCAACGGAGAGCAGGCCCCGGCCGGCCAGTACCGCCTGATGGCGACCGGATTTAGCAGCGGCGCCGAACAAAGCCTGCCCCTGCGCCTCTACGGACGGGTGGAATCGGTATCAGTAGATTCCAGCGCCGGCCAGGTAGCCCTGCAATTGACGGACGGGGAGACCCTCTCCCTGTCCGATGTACACGAATTCAAGTAAGTCACGAGGAGAATAGCGATGGGTTTCGATACAGCAGTTTCAGGCCTCCGGGCCGCCAGCACCAACCTCAATATTATTGGCAATAACGTCGCCAATGCCGGCACCACGGGTTTCAAATCCTCCCGTGGCGATTTTGCCGACGTCTTCGCCAGCAGCGGTCTCGCGGCTAATTCCAACGCGATCGGCCAGGGTGTGGCCCTGGCTTCCGTGAAGCAGTCTTTTGCCCAGGGCAATATCTCTTTTACCGAGAACTCACTGGACATGGCCATCAATGGCGAGGGTTTTTTCACCCTCAATGACAACGGCTCCCTGGTCTACAGCCGGGCCGGTGCCTTCCAGGTCGACCGCGACGGCTACGTGGTCAACAGTAGCGGTCAGCGCCTGGTCTCCTATGTGACCAACAGTGCCGGCCAGTCCACGGGCCAGACCCAGGACCTGCAGATCGATACTTCACTTATCCAGCCCAGCGCCACGGTACAGGCAGATGTACTCATTAATCTTGATTCCCGTGAAGTCGTGCCGACTGTGGCCTGGGGTGGACCTTATGACGCATTTGCCGCGCCGCCCACGGCACCCGGCCCCAATGAATACAACGCCTCCACGGCGATCACCGTCTACGACAGCCTGGGCAATCCCCATGTGCAGACCATGTTTTTTGTGAAGACGGCGGTAGCCAACGAGTGGGAAGTGCACACCATGATCGACGGGGTGACTACCTCCGGTCCCGACACCCTGACCTTTGACTCCTCCGGTAATATCCCGGCGGCGGCGCTGCCGGCCCAGGTCAATATCGCCGGCTGGGTGCCGCTGGATGCCAGTGGCGCCCCCAACGGTGCCAGCATCCAGGCCATGACCCTGGAGCTGACCGGCTCGACCCAGTTCGGCAGTGATTTCTCGGTAAATCGCGCAGTACAGGACGGTTTCACTACGGGCCAGCTGCGCGGTGTGGAGGTGGATGATTCGGGGGTGGTATTTGCCCGCTTCACCAACACCCAGACCCGCGCCCTGGGCCAGATTGTCCTGACCAGCTTTTCCAATCCCGGTGGCCTGGCGCCCCAGGGTGATACCAGCTGGTCTGAAACCTTTGCCTCCGGTCAGCCCACCCTGGGCATCCCGGGTACCGCCCGTGTCGGCGTGATCCAGTCGGGTGCCCTGGAGGACTCCAACGTGGAGGTGACCGAGCAGCTGGTGGACATGATCGTGGCGCAGCGGGATTTCCAGGCCAATGCCCAGGTGATCCAGACTGAAGACGCCATCACCCAGACCATCATCAACATGCGCTAAGCGCCTGACTACCGGAGCTGATAATCATGCGGGAAATGTTACTGATGTCGATGCGAGGCGCCCGTGACATCGTGCGGCGCCAGAGCGTCAACATGAACAACCTGGCCAACGTGAACTCGGACGGTTTCCGTAAGGAAATCTCCCATATCCAGCGTATGCCCGACGGTACCGCGGTGCGCACCAGCAGCCCGGATTTCAGCAGCGGCGCCATTCGCAACACCGGCCGCGATCTCGACGTGGCTGTGCGCGGAGATGGCTGGATCGCCATCGAAGCTCCTGGTGGAGAGTCCTATACCCGCCGCGGCGACCTGCGGGTGGATGAGTTCGGTCAGCTGATCAATGGTGCCGGCCAGAAGGTAATGGGCAACGGCGGTCCCATCGTGGTCCCGCCCCACGGCAAGATAGAAATCGGCAGCGACGGCACAGTCTCCGTACTGCCCGAGGGTGAAAGCCCCAACACCATGGCCATCGTCGATCGCATCCGCCTGGTTAATCCGGACGAGGCGCGCCTGGAGCGCGGCCTGGACGGCCTGTTCCGCCTGCCGCAAGGCGAGCTGGCCGAGGAAGATGCCAGCCTGTCACTGGTGACCGGGGCACTGGAGGGCAGCAACGTCAACGCTGTGGAGTCCCTGGTCAAGATGATCGACCTGTCGCGGGCCTTCGAATCCCAGGTGCGGCTGATGAAAATGGCGAAGGAAAAGCAGGAACACCTCGCCCAAGTCATAAACATGAAGTAAGCAGAGGAATAGATCGATGAACCAGGCATTGTGGATTTCAAAGACCGGGCTCGACGCCCAGCAGACCCGCATGGCGGTGATCTCGAACAACCTGGCCAACGCCAGCACCGCTGGCTTCAAACGCGGCCGGGCGGTGTTCGAAGACCTGTTGTACCAGAATTTTCGCCAGGCCGGCGCCCAGTCCTCCCAGGATACCCTGATACCCTCCGGGATGATGATCGGTACCGGTGTGCGCACGGTTGCCACCGAAAAGGTGTTCAACCAGGGCAGCCTGACCCAGACCGACAACGAACTCGATGTCGCCATCGAGGGCCAGGGGTTTCTGCAGGTACTGATGCCCGACGGCAACCTGGCCTACACCCGGGACGGCTCCCTGCAGATCAACGACCAGGGCCAGCTGGTGACTGCTAACGGTTATGAAGTACAGCCGGCGATCAATATTCCCGAGGGCACACTCTCGGTAACCATCGCCGCGGACGGTACAGTCAGTGCTTCAACCCCCGGCAGCACGGGTTCAACCCAGCTCGGCTCCATGCAGCTGGCGAATTTCGTCAATCCCGCCGGCCTGCAGGCCATGGGCCAGAACCTCTACCTGGAGTCCAATGCCAGCGGCGCGCCGCAGGTCAGCAATCCGGGACTTAACGGACTCGGTACCCTGCTGCAGGGCTATACCGAGAATTCCAACGTCAACGTGGTGGAGGAGCTGGTCAACATGATCGAGACCCAGCGTGCCTACGAGATGAACAGCCGCGCCATTTCCACCAGTGACCAGATGCTGCAGTACATCAGCAGCAATACATGAGGTCGGCCGTGATGCAATCTAGCCTGCGATTAACGATTCTCCTGCTGGCGGCAACACTTGCCGCCTGTGCCGGGTCTCCGGAGTCGACCCATCCGCGCTTTGCACCCCAGTACGGTATTCCCGTACCGCCGGCCAAGCCCATGGATGGTCGCATTTACCAGCAGGGCAGGGAGTTCAGCCTGTTCCAGGACGTCAAGGCGCGCCAGGTGGGAGATATCCTGACCGTGGTACTGACCGAAAGTACTTCCGGTACCAAGTCGGCGGATACCAGCATCGACAAGAGTACCAGCAACAATATCTCCGTTCCGGAAGTCGCGGGTGAAACCTGGGGCAACCTGGGTGCCACCCTCGATTCCGATAATGAATTCAGCGGTGAGGGCTCCAGCAGCCAGAGCAACAGCCTCGACGGCAGCATCACGGTAGTGGTCGCCCAGGTGTTGCCCGGTGGCAACATGGTGGTGCAGGGCGAGAAGTGGATCAGTATCAACCAGGGTGACGAATACGTGCGACTGCGCGGCATTGTGCGCCCGGAGGATGTATCCACCCAGAACACGGTGCCCTCGACCAAGATCGCCGATGCGCGGATTTCCTACGGCAGTACCGGCGCGGTGGCAGAAGCCAATTCCGTGGGCTGGTTGTCGCGCTTTTTCATGAGCCCGGTGTGGCCGTTCTGAGGGGATGAGGATGAGAATACTAACCCTGATTTTCCTGTTGCTGGCGTCTGCCGGCGCCGCGGCGGAGCGGGTCAAGGACCTGGTCAGCATCGCCGGCGTGCGCGAGAACCAGCTGGTGGGCTACGGCCTGGTGGTGGGTCTGCCCGGCAGCGGCGACCAGACCACCCAGACCCAGTTCACCGTGCAGAGTTTGAAAAACATGTTGAACAAGCTGGGTGTGAATATCCCGCCCAACATCAACCCGCAGCTCAAGAACGTCGCCGCGGTGATGGTGCACGCCAATTTGCCACCCTTTGCCCGGGTCGGACAGACCATCGATGTGACCGTGTCGTCCATCGGTAATGCCAAGGGCCTGCGCGGCGGCTCCCTGTTGATGACGCCCCTGCGCGGCGCCGAGGGTGATATCTACGCTGTCGCCCAGGGGAATCTCATCGTGGGAGGGTTCGGAGGAGAAGGGGCTGACGGCTCCTCGGTTACCGTGAATATCCCGACCAGCGGTCGCATTCCCAACGGCGCCACCGTGGAACGCGAGGTGCCGAGTCCCTTTGCGGTCATGGACAAGCTGACCCTGCAATTGAATACACCGGATTTCGGTACCGCCCGCAACCTGATGGATACGATCAACACCACCTACGGCGCCGGTACCGCAGTCGCCCTCGACAGCACCAGCGTGCAGGTTCTGGCTCCAGCGGATCCTGGTTCGAGAGTACCTTTCGTCGCTGCCCTGCAGGGCCTGAATGTCGAACCCGGGGTCGGTGCCGCCAAGGTGATCGTCAATTCGCGCACGGGCACAGTAGTGATTGGCTCTTACGTACAGGTTACACCGGCGGCGATCACCCACGGCAACCTGACGGTAACAGTCTCCGAGGACTACCGGGTTAGCCAGCCGGGTGCATTTGCGCGGCGCGGCCAGACCGAGGTGGTTACCAACAGCAGCGTACAGATCGAGCAGGAGGACAACGGTATGTTCCTGTTCTCCCCCGGGGCATCCCTGGATGACCTGGTACGGGCGGTCAACCAGGTTGGTGCCGCCCCCGGCGACCTGGTAGCGATCCTGGAAGCGCTCCAGCAGGCTGGTGCTCTTCGGGCGCAACTTATTGTAATTTAAAGGGTTTTTGTCATGGCTATCGACAACAACACAGCGCTTACCCCGATGGACTTTGCCGGCATGGCGCAATTGCGCGCTCGCGCCGGCCAGGATGCCGGCGATGCCACCCTGTCGGAGGCGGCGCAGCAGTTTGAATCCCTGTTTGTGCAGATGATGCTCAAATCCATGCGCGACGCGGTGCCGGAAGGTGGGCTGTTTGAGAGCAATAACCTGGGCCTGTACCAGGAGATGCACGACAAACAGGTCGCCCTGGATATCTCCCGCCAGGGCGGTCTCGGCCTGGCCAAGATGATCGAGGCTCAACTTCAGGGCGGAGCGGTCGATAAAAGAGGTGATGAAGCGGAATGAGACCGATAATGCCGGCAGGTACAGGGCGGGAAGCGGATAATGGCTGATATCTATGGTATCGGTACGTCTGCCCTGCGCTCGATCCAGCAGGCAATCACGACGACCGGTCACAACATCGCCAACGTGAACACCGAGGGCTACAGTCGCCAGCGAGTCAATATGGAGACTTTGCCGCCCCAGTTCAGTGGTGCCGGTTATATCGGTAGTGGTGTCACTGTCGCATCCGTGGAGCGAATACACAGCCAGTTCATCGAGTCCGAAATTCGCCAGTACGGCGCCAGCGCCAACCAGTACCAGGTCTTTCACGAAATGAGCTCGCGGATAAATTCAGTGCTGGCGGACGCCGGCAGCGGCCTGGCTGCATCCCTGGAGAACCTGTTCTCCGCGCTACAGGATGTGGCCAACAGCCCCAGCACCTTGCCCGAGCGGCAGGTGCTGATGGGTGAATTGCAGAACCTGACGGCGCGACAGAACAGCATCCAGGGTGCAATCGGCAATCTCAACCAGGAAGTGAACGGTCGCCTGCAACTGGCGGTGGCCGATATCAATACCCTGGCCGAGTCCATTGCCAAGCTCAATGACACGATTGTTACTGCCGCGTCCAGCGGCAACTCTCCCAATGACCTGCTGGACAAGCGCGATGCACTGGTGCGGGAGCTCTCTACCAAGGTCGGGGTCACCGTGAGTGAGCAGGACGACGGCAGCATCAATCTGTTTGTCGGCAACGGCAATACCCTGGTGATTGGGGCGAAGGCGCAACAAATGACAACGGTGGTCAATCCCTACGATGCCTCGCGCCTCGATATCGGGTTCAACGGTGTTGCGGGTACCAGCAATATCAACAACAGCATCAGCGGTGGTGAACTGCAGGGCCTGCTCGAATTTCGCAAGCAGGTTTACGACCCGGCGCTGAACAAACTCGGTGTGCTGTCCCTGGGTCTCACGGAAACCCTGAATAACCAGCACCAGCTGGGTATCGACCTGGACGGCAATCCCGGTGGAGACCTTTTTGCAAGGCCCACACTGAATGTCGCAGGGAATACCAACAATGCCGGTACGGCGGTACCGGTGATGTCGATCGTCGATGCCGGGCAACTGCGGGCAGACAGCTATCAACTGAGCTTCAATGCCGGTAGCTGGCAGATGACACGCGAATCCGACGGCAATACAGTCAGCGGTGCAGGACCTCTGGTGATGGACGGACTCAGCGTTGATGTCAGCGCCGGGGTTCCCGTGAATGGAGACAGTTTCCTGCTCAAGCCGGCACAGGATGCCGCCTCCCAGTTTGCCCAGGCTGAAACAGATCCCCGCAAGGTCGCCGCTGCTGCGGCACTGTATTCAGGCGTGTCTGTGGGCAATACAGGGTCCCTGGATATGGACCAGCTACAGATCACCGATAACGTGGACCTGCCCCTGGCAGGACCGGTAACTCTGACCTTCAATCCCGATGCCCTCGGGCCCGGTGTGCCGGGCTTTGACGTGACCGGTGGCATTACCACCACGGTGGCCTATGATCCCGCCACCGATTCCGGCGGACTGTCGTTCAGCCTGGGCCTCACAGGGGTGAGCTTTACACTGTCCGGGGTACCGGCTCCCGGTGACAGTGCCACGCTCAACAACACGGGTCCGGCCTCCGGCGACAATCGCAATGCCCTGCAATTGGCGGGCATGCGCTCCACGCGCCTGCTGGAGGGCGGTGCCAGCAATTACCAGGAAGTCTATGGCGGGCTGGTGTCCGCCATTGGCGTCACCACGGCACAGGCAGAAACTGCCATGCAGGTCGAGGGTTCGCTGCTGTCCCAGGTGGAGGGCTTCCAGTCCAATGTTGCCGGCGTGAACCTCGACGAGGAAGCGGCCAACCTGTTGCGCTACCAGCAACAATACCAGGCAGCGGCCAAATTGATTTCCACCGCTGACCTTGTGTTCCAGACCCTGCTGAACGCGACCGGACGCTGATAGTCATGCGTATATCCACGCTACAGAGTTTCAACGTCTCCCTGGATAACATGCTGGAGCAACAGGCGCGGCTGGAAAGATCCGAACAACAGATCGCCACCGGCCTGCGGATACTGGAACCCTCTGATGATCCCAACGGCGCTGCCCGGGTGGTGAACCTTGAAGCCAACCTGGCAGTCATCGAGCAGTTCACCACTAATTCTGCAGTGGCACAGTCCCAGCTCTCGCTGGAAGAGAGCGTGCTGGATAACCTGGGTAACAACCTGCAGCGCCTGCGCGAATTGACCGTTCAGGCAGCGAATGCCACCAACACCACCGCGGACCGCCAGGCCATAGCGTCCGAGGTCCGGGGTCGGCTGGGCGAATTGCTGGCCCTTGCCAATACCCGGGATTCCAGCGGTGAGTATATCTTTGCCGGATACAGCGTCGGCGCAGTTCCCTTTGTGGATAACGGCAGCGGTGTCAGCTATACCGGTGACCAGGGCCAACGCATGCTGCAGGTGGGTGAATCGACCCAGATCGCGGTGCGCGACAGCGGTGCCGACGTCTTCCTGCGGGTACCCACCGGCAACGGCTCTATCGAGGCACTGCCCGCGGCGGCCAATACCGGGAGCCTGGTAGTTGGCAGCTACGGACTGAACGGCAGTTTCGTACCGGATACCTACAGCATTGATTTTGTCCAGGCCGTGCCCACAGACCCCATTACCTATACGGTTACAGACTCGGCCGCGACCGTGGTTGCCAGCGGTACCTACCAGCCGGACCAGGACATCCAGTTCGCCAGCGTGCAGGTGGGCTTCAGTGGTGTCCCGGCTGACGGTGACAGCGTTAGTGTTGCCGCGTCAGCTACGCGCAGCATCTTCGATACGGTGGAGGCGCTGGCCACTGCGCTGGAGCAACCCACCACAACCAGCACCGGCGACGCCCGACTGCAGAACAGCCTGAACCGCGCCCTCAATGATCTCGAGCAGGCGCTGGAGCACGGCAATGACATTCGCGCCCAGGTTGGCGCGCGGCTGAACATCATCGACAACCAGCGCGAGCTCAACGAGGACTTCAACGTCCAGCTACAGACCGTGCTCTCCGAGACCCGGGACCTGGATTACACCGAGGCCATCTCTCACTTCAATCTTCAACTCAACGCTCTCCAGGCCGCTCAGCAGGCCTACGTGAAATTACAGGAACTTTCCCTCTTTAAGTTTCTGTAATTACTGCTGAAATTAATTTTTCAGCACACTAAAGATTTTCCCAAACTGGTCGAAATATAGTCTGAAGGCAGCACGAGCTGCCCGAATTAAACGGGCTTATTAGCCAGTTCACCGCACAGACGTTCAGGCGAACGCTGCGGAACAAACGAAGAGGAAAAGGTTATGCCACAGGTAATTAATACCAACATTGCGTCTCTGAACGCACAGCGCAACCTGAACAGATCGCAGTCGTCTCTCGGGGTTTCCCTGGAACGTTTGTCTTCAGGTTTGCGAATCAATAGTGCCAAGGATGATGCGGCGGGCCTCGCGATCAGCGAGCGTTTCACTGCACAAATCCGCGGCCTCAACCAGGCAATGCGAAACGCCAACGACGGTGTCTCCCTGGCCCAGACGGCCGAAGGTGCACTTGCAGAGGTGACTAACAACTTGCAGCGGATTCGCGAGCTGGCAGTACAGTCATCCAACGCGACCAACTCATCCAGCGACCGCGCCGCTCTGCAGGCAGAAGTGAGCCAGCTGATCTCCGAGATGGACCGGGTTTCCACCCAGACCAACTTCAACGGTATTACGCTGCTGGACGGAACTTTTGCTAACCAGAGCTTCCAGGTCGGTGCCAACTCCGGTGAGACCATTAACGTTGCATCTATCTCCAGCGCTCGCACCAGCGACCTGGGCGCCAGCCTCAGCGCCACCATCAACGGTACTGCCGTTACTGGTGCCCTGAACGCCGGTGACCTGTTCATCAACGGGATCGACGTGGGTGCTGCTGCCGGTAGCGCCAAGGACATCGCCGCGGCTATCAACTCATCTGCCGCCGGTGTAACGGCTACCGCCAACGCTACCAGCGCTGCTGGTGTAGCCCAGACTGCGGTTGCCGGTACCGGTACCCTGACCATCAACGGTGTGAACACGGCTACCATCACCCAGACGGGTACGGCTGCCACTGACCGGACCGCTGCTGTGAATGCCATCAACGCGATCAGCGCCGCTACGGGTGTCTCGGCTACCGATACCGGTGCCGATGCCACAGGTATCGTTCTGACCGCCGCTGACGGCCGCAACATTGTCCACAGCTTCAACCAGGCCACGGGTACCTTCGACAGTGCCTCCACGGGTATTGCTGCCGCTACGACGACCCGCGGTACGGTGGATATCACCAATGACGGTTCTATCGCCCTGAGCGGTGCTGCGGAAACTTCCGCGGGCTTCACCGACAACCAGACGCAGGCGGCTACCATGACTGGTACAGCCATTGCCAACCTGGATATCTCCACGGTTTCCGGTGCCAACACGGCCCTGCAGTCTGTCGATGCGGCCCTGACGACCATCAACAGCTCGCGTGCTGATCTGGGTGCTGTCCAGAACCGCTTCGAGTCAGTGGTCGTAAGCCTGCAAACCACGTCTGAGAACCTCTCAGCAGCGCGCTCTCGCATCATGGATGCGGACTTTGCTGCCGAGACGGCGGCTCTGACACGGGCCCAGATACTGCAACAGGCCGGTACGGCAATGTTGGCCCAGGCCAACGCCCTGCCGCAGAACGTCCTGGCCCTGCTGCAGTAAGTTTCACTCTGGAACTTTATGAGTGAGAACGAGAGATGGGTGTGGCCGCAAGGCCACACCTGTTTTTACTGGGAGAGACTGTCATGACCAAGCTTGATGGGATAAAACAACCGGAACACCTGCAAACCGTACGTGTGGTACGCGGCAGCGCAGATGCGGCGGCTACAGCCACCCAGCGGCAACAATCGTCCCAGGGCGGCAATGCTTCGCCGCAAGTGGCAAACGCGGAGGCGCAGGATCGGCGCATGGCGCTGATCGAGGCCACCAATACCATCTCCAGTTTTGTCCAGAAGGTATCGCGCGAACTGCGTTTCGCCGTCGACGACAAGACCGGCCGCACGGTGATTACCGTCATGGACCAGGATACGGACCAGGTAATTCGCCAGATTCCGGAGGAGGAAGTCCTGGAACTTGCCCGTCACATCCAGGAATCATCGGGCCAGGGCGCACGGGGCATCCTTATCAACAGTGAAGCCTGATTTTCTGCTCCCCCAGGCGGAAAGTTGGAACGGAAACTGCATTCACCTATTTCAAAGCTGTAAGGAATCCATGGGATTCGACTTACACGGTATATATCCCGCAGGGGCGGGGTACGGCTGCAGGACAGCCGCGCACGTTTAACAAGGTGGTGGTTCGATGATTAGCGTATCAGGACTGGGTTCAGGGCTGGATGTCGAGGGACTGGTCAGCCAGTTGGTCGCCGCCGAGCGCCAGGCGCCGGAACTGAGACTCAACCAGCAGGAAAGTATCGCCCAGGCGAGGCTGTCCGCTTTTGCCCAGATCAAGGGTGCCCTGTCCACCTTCCAGTCATCGATTGGCTCCCTGGACGACCCGGCCACCTACCAGGCCATGACAACAAGCAGTTCCGACAGCAGCATCCTCGGTGTCAGCGGCAACAGTAGCGCTGTCGAGGGCAGCTACGATATCGAAGTCTCCCAGTTGGCTGCGCGCCATTCCCTGGCCAGCGGCAGCTTTGCCGATAGCGACACGACCGAGGTGGGCACGGGTACCCTGACCATTCGCCTGGGCACCACCGACTACGAGGCGGGCACCGACACCTATAACAGTTTTACGCTCAATCCCGATCGCGAGGTATTGAGCCTTACCATCGACAGCAGCAACAACACACTGGAGGGCATCAGCGAGGCCATCAACGAGGCCGACGCCGGCGTGCGTGCCGCCGTGGTCAATGACGGCAGCGGCTACCGGTTGCTGTTGAGTTCCGATTTCACCGGGGCCGAGAACAGCCTCGAGGTCGCCGTCACCGACGGCGACGGCAACGACCTGGATAACAGCGGCCTGTCCCGGTTGAGCTTCAATAGCGGGGCTACCCACCTGGACCAGACCGCAGCCGCGGCGGACGCCGCGCTCACCATCAACGGCCTGGCCATCAGCAGTGCTGACAACAGTGTCGATTCTGCCCTGGACGGGGTAACGCTGGATCTCAAGCAAATCAGCACCGGGCCGGTACAGGTCGACGTCAGCCGCGACCTGGCCAAAGTTGAAATTGCGGTGGGCAACTTCGTGGCCCGCTACAATGAGTTGCGCGACACCCTGACTGCACTGGCCGGTTATGACGCCGACGCGGGGCAGGGTGCTCTGCTGCAGGGCGACTTCACGGTCAATGCCATCGAAAACCGTATTACCGCCGTGCTGCGTGGTGAGGCAGAGGGGGTCCAGGGCGACCTGACCCGCCTGTCGCAACTGGGTATCACGACACAGAGTGACGGCAAGCTCGCCATCGAGGGCACGGCTCTCAGCGACGCCCTTGAGAACGACCTGGAAAGTGTCATCGCCCTGTTTTCCGCCTATGGCCAGCCCAGTGACGCCGATGTCAGCTACCTGTCCAGCGATGACAATACCCAGGTCGGCAATTACGCAATCAATGTCACCCAACTGGCCAGTGCCGGTGTGCTAAACGGCGCCGGCGTATTGCCGGACTTCGCCGGCGGTGGCACTCTGCTGATCGATGATGACAATGACGCATTCAGTATCACTGTCGATGGTGTGGATGCCGGTTCCATCAGTATCAGCCAGGGGCTCTACAGTGACGGTGACGCACTGGCGGCGGAAATCATGGCGCGGATCAACAGCGCCCAGGCGCTGCAGGACAGTGGCCTGGCTGTAACGGTTGCCTACTCCGCGGCCGGTAATAATTTTTCACTGACATCCGATGCGCTGGGTTCGGACTCGACCGTCGAGATCACCGCCGTTGATACCAACAGCGCCGCGGAGCTCGGATTTTCCGTGGCGACCGGAACCGCGGGCCAGGATGTGGCCGGCACCATCGGCGGCGAAGCAGCGACCGGGGTCGGCCAGGTGCTGTCAGCGCCGGAAGGTGCAGTTGCAGCCGGGCTGAGCCTGCTCATTGCGGGCAGCGGAACCGGCGACCGCGGCACTGTGAATTTCAGCCGCGGCCTGTTCAACAGCCTGAACGCGGTACTCGATGATTTCCTGGTCAGCGACGGGCTGCTGGACAATCGCAGCGACGGCCTCCAGGACCGCATTGAGGATATCGGCGAGCAGCGCCTTGCACTGGACCGGCGCATGGAGGCCTTCGAGGTCCGTTACCGGAGCCAGTTCGGAGCCCTGGACCTGTTGCTCACGCAGCTGCAGGGAACCAGCGAATACCTGACAACCCAACTGGCAAACCTGCCCAAGCCGGGCGCTTTGACAGATTCATAGATTTGGATTTAAGAGGGAAGAAAGATGACTAATCTCGGAGCTCTGGAACAGTTCAAGGAAGTTGGCGTGACCAGCCAGGTGGACGGTGCCAGTCCGCATACCCTGGTAGCCATGCTGTTCAGCGGCCTGCTTGACCGCCTGGCCCAGGCCCGCGGCTACATGGAGCGCGGGGAACTCGGCCAGCAGGGCCAGATGATCAGCAAGAGCATCGCCATCGTCGACAGCCTGCGCGCCAGCCTGGATCGCGGACAGGGCGGAGAGCTCGGCCAGAGACTCTTCGATCTGTACGACCACATGGAAATGCGCCTGGTACAGGCCAACAGCCAGTCCGACACTGTTGCGGTGGAGGAGGTAATGGGCCTGGTGCGTGAGCTCAAGAGCGGTTGGGATGAAATTGCGCCGGGGGTCGGTGAACATGTCGGCTGAAGAAAGCAGGCAGTCCCTGGCCAGGCTGCTGCAGTACACCGAGGAAATGCTGGCCTGCACCGAGCGCGGTGAATGGGACGCACTGGATGCCTTGGAAAAAGAGCGCAATATTGAGCTCGATGCCTGTTTTTCGGGTGCTGTCGAGCATGAGAATTCCCCCGATATCAGCGATGCGATCGCCGCCCTGATCCAGCTCAATGACAAGCTGGTCAGCCGTGTGGCGGAAGAGCGCGAGCGGGTGCTCGAGCAGGGCCACAACCTGCAGCAGGGCCGCAAGGCCAGCTTCGATTACCTGGATATGCAATCCGGCTGAGGGCTGATCGATGGAGTCCATCCAGGACCAGGGCGCAGGATTAACCTATCGGGAAGAACTGCCCCTGGCCATTGAACCCCAGGCGGAAAGCGGTGGCAAACACCACTGGATTCAGCTCAATGCCGGCAATGAAATGCTGCTGCGCGCCTGCCTGGCCATCTACGATCACCGGGAGCCCGAGGAGCACGATGAAGTCATGCAGGAGCTGACGCGCCTGGACCTCAAGCTCAACCTCCTGTTGAACGTGGTACAGCAGTTGGCTGTCGCCCAGTCACCACAGCCGCAGCCGGTGCCTGTAACGCTGACCGCCGAGGGGGTCAGCTGGCCCGAGCGCTTCGGACCCTGCCTGGTATCGGCGGGGGCTGGTACGCAACAGCTGGCAGGGGAGGCGCTGGTGCGTGTAAACATCTATATCAGCCCACTGGTGGCCCTGCCGCTAAGTTTCGACGGTTATTTCGACAAGGTCGAAATCGAGGGCGGTAGCGCCGAGTGGCAGTGCAAGTTTGCCTCTGCCAGCCCGGTAGTCTCGGAGTTACTCGAGAAGCTGATTTTCAGTTTTCACCGGCGTGAGGTAGCCCAGGAGCGGGCTGCCGGCTGAGGCTCCTCACCGGTCGCTGACCCAGGCCCCTTCGAGGTCCCACTGCTGCTTCAGCCGCTCGGCCCAGTCGCGGGCTTCGTCGCGACTGGCAAAGCCGCCGATGCGGACCCTGAACAGGTCGCGGCCGCCGCTGGTGATCGCTACCACTTCAACCGGCCGGGGTGAATTCTGTAATCCACTCGCCCAGCGCTGCGCCACGGCTTCGAGTTCGAAGCTGCTCAGGTTGATAAACCAGGGTTGTGCGCCGGAGTCTTCAACGCTATCCGCTACAGGTTCCAGCTCGGCTTCCGCTTCTGTCGCTGCGCCGGGTTCTACCGGCGGGGCTGCGCTGACAGGCGGGGCAGGGGCCTCCCGCGTTGCCAACTGCTCTTCAGCTGCGCTCACGCGCTGTTGCAGCTCGTCCACTTGCAGTTGCATAACCGCCACTTGCGCATCCGGGGGGTGATCGTGTTCCGCCGCTTCCGGGGTGGCCGAGGACAGTTGCCGGGAGAGTTTGCCAAGCTCCTGCTGCAACTCGCCGAGCTGCATTTGCTGGTACCCGGCAAGCCCTGCCAGGGCTAGCACCAGCAATAGAAGCAAGCCTATGGCAATGCCCTGCCAGCGACTCGCACCGGCGCTGGCAGCGACCGGCGCAGGCTCTGCTTCGGCCTCGGTGGGCTCATCCGTGATAGTGAATGCTGGTTCGGGCGGTGGTTCCGGTTCCTTCTCGTCGGGACCGAAATCCTGTATGTCATCGAGGATGGGACTGAGGTGTTGGTTTTTTTCGCCGTCGCTCATGGCACTAACATAACACTAATTTTCGGCCGCGGGCAGGTCGACCCAGAAACTGCTGCCCTCGCCGGGCTGGCTGTCCACGCCCATGGTGCCCGCCATTGCCTCCACCAGGCTCGCAGTGATCGGCAGGCCCAGCCCCGTGCCTTCGACGGTGGCGTCGGTAACGCCGAGCCGGTTGAAAGGTTCGAACAGTTCGTCGTAGCGTCCGGGGTCTATCCCGGGGCCGGTATCAGTGACCATAATGCGCACGCGCTTACTGTCGCTGTCGGCAAAACTCAGGTAGAGACCGCCGCCATTGCTGTTGTATTTGATGCCGTTGGTGAGCAGGTTCAGCAGTACCTGTTTCAGTCGCATATAGTCGCCATGAATTGAGCGCTCCGTGCGCACTTCCAGCGCCGGGGTGATGCGGCGCTCTTCGGCCTGGGGCGCCACCAGCTGCAGAACCTCCTCTGCGAGCGCCTTGCAGTCCACCGCTTCCAGCTTGAGGTCGATTTCGCCGGACTCGATCTTGGCCAGGTCCAGTACCTCGTTGACCAGGCCCAGCAGATGCACGCCGCCGGCCTGGATATGATCCAGGTAGTCCTGCTGCTGGCTGTCCAGGGGGGTGCCGGAAAGCCTTTCCATGAGCTGTGCAAAGCCCAATATCGCGTTGAGCGGAGTGCGCAGTTCGTGGCTCAGGCCGCGAATGAAATGGGACTTGGCGACATTGGCCTGTTCTGCTTCCTCTTTGGCATCCGCAAGTTTGTGTTCGTAGGCCTTGCGCTCGGTGGCATCTCGAACCACTTCCACGAAGGAGATTATGTTGCCGCGGCTGTCCCGCAGGGCCGTCAGGCTGGCCTCGCAAATAACCTCGTGGCCGTCCTTGTGCTGGTAGGGCAGCTCCCCTTGCCAGCCGTCATTATCTTCAATCCAGTCGAGCAGTTCCTCGCGTTTACTCGGGGCCAGCGGTTGTCTCGGGCGCAGGAAGGCCGGGCCGAGGTCCATTACCTCTTCCCTGCTGTAGCCGAAAACCTTGGTTGCTCCGTCGTTCCAGTCACTGATTTTCAGGTCCAGGTTCCAGACGATGACAGCCTCGGAAATCTGGGAGACGACAACAGCCTGGCGTTTCAGGATCGCGGCATCGCGCTTGCGCAGTTCGATTTCCTCCGAGAGTGCGTGGGTGCGGGCCTCGACCATCTCCTGGAGCTGCTCGCGCAGCTTTACCTGCTCGGTGATTTCCTGCATGGTCCCGAGCCAGTGCAGCGGCTGCCCGTCCTTGTCCAGTGTGGACCGGACCACGGTGTGGAAATAGCGCAGGCTGCCGTCCGGCTCTACCACGCGGAAATCCATGGTGCTGGTATCACCGGAGCTGCGTGTGCGTTCACGCCCCTTTGCCACCCGAGCCCGGTCGTCGGGATGGATCTTCTCGAGGAAATCCGTCCAGTCATAGGGTTCGGGACGCGGCGGCAATCCCATGAGTATGTGCAATTGGCGAGACTGGGCGCGGCGGCCGGTACGGAAATCCTCGGACCAGCTGCCGATCCTGGCCAGTTCCTGGCTGTCGCTGAGCAACTCGCGAATTATTTCGGCCTCGCTTTCCTGCTCGGACTGGCGGGTGGCATCCAGCACCGTGTTCCAAATGCCAATCAGCATCTGGTCCTGCAATAATGCATGGGTGGTGACGCTGGTCAGGCGCGTGTTGCCCCCGGAATCCTTGAAGGGAAAGCGGATGCGCTCGAGCCGGTAGTCGTTCTCGACCATTTCCTGGAGTTTTGCGTCGACATTGAGTTCACCGAGAAACTCGATGACATTGCGCCCGATGATGTCCTCCGGACCGGGATAGTCCATCAGCCTGGCATAGCTCTGGTTGCAGTAGCTCACCTGCATACCCTCGCGCAGGGCCTGCAGCTGTTCAGGGGGTGGTAAACGTGTATCTATCGGCGGGTCGATGCTCCAGCAGAGAATCCCTTCCTCGCTGGCGCTGACGATATCTATCAGCAGTGAAACCTGCTCGGAGTCAGAGACCCTGGACTTGAAGATTTCGGCCAGGTCAACAGCTGTCATCCTGTCGCGTTCCCAATACAAGATACAGAGCAGGGATACAGCATGCCTGATAGCTCGCCGGGAAACTGATATATGTGGGGTGAACTGAACATAGTTGAGCCGCTATGGATTCCCAGCCCGACCCTAAAGTAAGCCGGCCCGGGGCGCAACTAAACTAAAGTTTAGTTTTATTAGTCGTCGCGCTCTTCGCCAAGCAGCGCTGACTGGCGTTGCACCAGGTGCTTGATCAACTGCTCGCGGGCATCCCCTTCCTTGCCCATGAAATCGATGCGCAGGCGATTGGGCAGCTCCGGGTCACCGCTGGATTCGCAGGCCTCGACCCGGCCCAGCAGACAGAGTACTGTCTCCGAGGGCAGCAGTGTGATCTGCAGATCCAGTAACTGACCCTCCGGGAAGTTCTCCTCGCAATTAAAGGCCATACCGCAACCACTGATATTGACCTCGGTTTCGCGGCTGCCTGTTGCGCTGAGATCGCCGGGGCTCAAGTCAATTGAGGTAGTAATGATGCCCAGTTTGCGATTGATCAGGCCCAGTGCCTGCGCCGCCACCGGCTGGTCCTGCCAGAGGGTGTTGATGAGCGTGTTCAACTCGGCGTCCAGTTGCTGCAGCATTTCCTGGTCTGACAACTTGACCGCGTCGAAATGACCGTCCAGCGCATGGGGCCCCTCGCTGGGCCGGTAACTGAGTCGAACCCGGTCGTCTATGCGAAAGTAGCGGCGCCGGTTGGGTCTCATATCAGTCATCAGTCTGTACCTCGAACACGTCACCAGCACTGGTCGTGTCGTCGCCGTAGCTGGTTGTCTGGTCAATATCCAGTTCTTTCAGCAGGTCGGGATTGCTGTCTTCCAGGGCGCGCAGTTCGCTGGTGGTCGTGTCCTCCAGACCGCGGCGGATTACGATTTCCACCCGCCGATTGCTGGCACGGGCGGTCCAGCTGTCATTGGGGACCTGGGGTCGCGTATCGGCGTAACCGATGACCATGAAGCGCTCCTGGCCGATATCCTTGTCCTTGAGCAGTTCGTGGGCCACTGACAGGGCGCGTTCCGCTGAGAGGTCCCAGTTGGAGCGAAACTGTGTCGTGGAAATCGGGATATCGTCGGTATGACCCTCCACCGCGATGGCGCCGTCGACGCCCTTCAGGACGCGGCGCAGTGTCGCCATCACCGGCAGGAACTCGGTGCTCAGGTCGGCGGACCCGGAGGGGAAAGAGCCCCGCTCGCGAATCCGAATCGTGACCGTATTGAGGCCGGACTCGATATCGATCTTGCCGGCGGCGATCTCCCCATCCAGTTCTTCGCCGAGCATCTTCGCAGTCGCCTCGGACTCCTCCTGCAGGATCTTGCGCATCACCGCCTCGGCGGTCGCCGCATCTGCCGTGGTGTCCGATTTGATCTCACTGGTGCCGGGCGGTCGGCTGCGGGTATCCAGGCTCATCTTGGTGGTGTCGGTACTCTGCTGTTGCACCTTGTTGAGCGGCGTCGGGTCCGGTCGGCCGGCGCTGAATTCCTGGGCGATGACGCTGGTGCCCTTGGGAATATCCTTGACCTTGACCTCGTTCTGGACGCCGAAGGCCTCGCGCATGGAGCCGGCGATCTGCTTGTACTTGAGTACGTCCATTTCGGAAAAGGACAGCAGCAGTACGAAAAAGCACATCAGCAGCGACATCAGGTCGGCGAATGTCGCCAGCCAGCCGGCACCGCCTCCGGCCTCTTCGTCTTCTTCCATTGCAAATTCAATCATGGCTCAGTCCCCTCAGGCTGCCTGCTCCTGGGGTGCGTCGGCGGCCTCGCCGCCGCCCTCGTCGCGATCGCGCCGAGACGGTGCCAGGTAGGTTTTAAGCAGCGGCTCCAGCACTCGCGGATTCTGCCCTTCGGCGATGCCGATGACGCCATCGATGCAGATGGCCTTGAGGCGACCTTCCTCGACCTTGCGCAGGCCCAGCTTGTCGGCAATCGGCAGGGCCACCATATTGGCGAAGACGGCTCCGTAGAGAGTTGTGAGCAGGGCTACGGCCATGGCCGGGCCGATGGCCTTGGGGTCGTCCATGGAGGAGAGCATCTGCACCAGGCCGATCAGGGTGCCGATCATACCCATGGCCGGTGCCACATCGCCCGACGCCGAGAACACCTTGGCGCCCCATTTGTGGCGATCCACGGTCTGCTGCATGTCTTTCATCAGCAGGTTCTTGATCACCTCGGGCTTGGTGCCGTCGATTAGCATGTCTATACCCTGCTTGAGGAAGCTGTTCTTCACCTCCGCCTGTTCCAGGGCCAGCATGCCCTCCTTGCGAGCGATGGTAGACAGCTCGATGATCTGGGGGATGACGTCCTCAGGGGCTTCCAGCTTGTAGATGAATGCCCGGGTGGCGACCTTGAAGGCGCCGAAGAACTGACTCATGCTGAATTTCATCAGTACCACCAGGAAGGTGCCACCCAGCACGATCAGTATCGAGGGTATGTTGAAAAACACCAGCGCTGAGCCGCCGAAAAAGATAGCCGCCGCTACCACTCCGAAGGCGCCCAGGAATCCTAATAGAGTTGCCAAATCCACTGCAGTAACCCCCATAAATCAAAATTGGTTCAGTACATTCCATTTATCGGCAGGAACGGGAAAATCTGCAGTGTTTTTTTTCCATTTTATTGGGCTAAGATGGATCGCAATGAGCGATTTAAACGAGAAGGTTTCAAGGATGCGGAAACAGTGGATTTTCAGCCTGGTTTTTCTCCTGGCCACACCCCTGCAGGCCGCTGAAATGCTGACTATCCGCTTCACCGAGCAGCGACCGCCCCAGGGCAAGATTTACAGTAGTGAAACCCGGGATCCTATTCGTGAATTGCGGGTACTGGACGGCCAGACGGTCAAGCTGCAGCAGCAGGAGGGCCGCCACTACGAGGCCCGCGCCGGGGGCTGGCGCTGGACCCAGGTGCAGGAGGTGCCGGAAAGCGTCAATGCGGTCGCGGTGACACCAAAACTGGACGCCGACAAGGTCACCCTCAACGTGGACATCTACCGCCAGGACCAGGATCGCTCCACCACCTTCAGTACCGCCGTCTCCGGCAGGCTGGGAGAATGGCTGCAAGTGCTCGGCCCCGAGCAGCAGCGCGGCCGGGGCAGCAAGGTCTACGGCACCAGTGGCGGTTCGACGGAATCACTGCCCCGTGGCCTGTACGTGAAAGTGGAACGCCTCCCGGCGCAGTAGGCGTGCGCCGCGTCTGCTTGCTCCCCGTCATCCTCCTGGCCGGTTTGCAGCAGGCCACTGCCGCGGCTGATGAATTTCCGGCTTATGTCGCAACTGCAGCCGGTGTCAGCTTCGATGCGGTCCAGGCCCTGCCAAAGCGTGCACCGGAGCAGCGCTACGATTACGGTGACAGCGAACAACAGTTTGCGGAGCTCTGGCTGCCGGATTCCGGGGATCGCCACCCACTGGTGATATTCATCCACGGCGGTTGCTGGCTCAATGCCTTTGCTATCGACCATAGCGCCGCCCTGGCGACGGCGCTCACCCGCGCGGGCTACGCGGTATGGAATGTGGAATATCGTCGCGTCGGGGACGCGGGTGGCGGCTGGCCCGGCTCCTTCGAGGATATCCGCTCGGCGCTCGAACTACTGGCAGCAAGGAAACCGCCGGGCCTGGACCTGCAGCGGGCGGTAATTGCCGGCCACTCCGCCGGCGGCCACCTGGCCCTGCTGGCGGGCAGTTCGATATTGGCCGACCCTGTAGCGGGACTCGAGGTTCGCGGCATTGTCGGCCTGGCGCCTATCACGGACATCGAGCGCTATTCCGGGGGGGAGGGCAGCTGCCAGGCGGCGGCGATTGAATTCATGGGCAGCGAACCGCCACAACAGCCCGCCGCATGGCGGGAGGCCAACCCGGCAGTGCTACCGCTACATCCCCATACCGCATTGATGTTCGGTACCGGGGACCGCATCATACCCCCGGAACAGGCGCGACTCGGCGCCTGGCATATCCACTGGGAGCCCGCCGGGCACTTTGACTGGATATACCCCGGCACCCCCGCCTGGCGCGTATTGCTGGACCGACTGGAGACAATGCTGCAGTGATCGGAATCGCGGACATCGAGGCTCTTGACCGGGAGGATCCGCTGGCCGAGATGCGCGAGGCCTTCGACCTGCCAGAGGATGTCATTTACCTCGACGGCAACTCCCTCGGTGCCCTGCCGCACAGTGTCCGTGGACGCCTGCAGCGGGTCATCGACGGCGAGTGGGGCGAGGGGCTGATCCGCAGTTGGAATGCCCATCGCTGGATCGACCTGCCGCAAACAGTGGGAGAAAAGATTGCGCCCCTGCTGGGCGCCGCACCGGGACAGGTGATCTGTGCCGACTCGATCTCGGTCAACCTGTTCAAGCTGCTGTCACTGTCCCTGGCCCTGAATCCCGGGCGCTCCGTGGTGTTGTCGGCGGAGAATAATTTTCCAACGGATCTCTACATGGTGCAGGGCCTGGCAGACCTGCTGGGGGATTCCCGCTGCAGTTATCGCCAGGTCGCCGAGGACGCGGTGCTGGATGCACTCGACGACGAGGTGGCGGTGCTGCTGTTGAGCCACGTGAACTTTCGCAGTGGTCGCATTTTACCGATGGCGGAGATCACCACCGCAGCCCGGGAGGCCGGCGCCCTGGTGATCTGGGACCTGGCCCACAGCGCCGGTGTGCTGCCCCTGGCGCTGGACCAGGCCGGCGTGGATTTCGCGGTGGGCTGTGGCTACAAGTATTTAAACGGCGGACCGGGTGCTCCCGCCTTCGTCTACGCGGCACAGCGCCACCAGGACCGCGCCTGGCAACCGCTCAGTGGCTGGATGGGACACCGCCGTCCCTTCGACTTCGACCCGGCCTACGAGGCCGGCCCCGGTATGCTGCAGTTTCTCTGCGGCACCCCGCCGGTCCTGTCCATGTCGGCCCTGGACGCAGCGCTGTCCCTGTTTGCCGGCCTGGAGCCGGGACAGGTGCGGGCCAAATCCAAGGCCCTCGGGCAGCTGTTCGTGGACCTTCTGGCCCAGGCGGGACTGGCAACCGAACTCGCCCTGGCATCTCCTGCAGACCCGGATCAGCGCGGCAGCCAGCTGGCCTTTGCTCACATCGATGCCTACGGTCTCTGCCAGGCCCTGATCGAGCGCGGTGTGATTATGGATTTCCGCGAGCCCGACCTGCTGAGGGCGGGGTTCTCGCCCCTGTACAACAGCCACGGCGATATCTGGAACGCGGTAGTCCAGATCGGTGAGGTGCTGGCCGCAGGGGAACACCGCGACCCGCGCTGGCGGCAGCGCAACCCGGTTACCTGAGTTCGGGCAGAACCTGTTCTGCGAAGAGCTTCAGGCTCTGCCAGGCCAGGTCCGGATGGATGCCGCCGCACAGGGGGTGGAACAGGATCGAGTCCGCCTCACCCAGGGAGCGGGCATAGTCGACCATCTCCGCGGGGTTGTACACGGCGTAGCTGGGGCTCTCCCGGACATCGGCCAGGGTTTCGCAGTGGCGATAGGGGGAGTGGGTGCCCGCCTTGTCCGACCAGGCCGCGTACATATTGGTTTCGTGCTGCAGGTGCGGGCCGATCTGCTCCCAGTAGGCATCCGGGTCTTCGGCGACAAACACCACGGCGGTGGCCGAGGGCGGCATCGGGCCCGGGTCGGGCTTGCCGAGCTTGGCCAGCTCCTCGCGGTACATTTCGAAAATCTCGGGCCCCGAGGGGATGAAGTAGTCCCCGTCGCGGGCCGCTCGGCGCGCGGCGGCGCGGCTGCTGCCGCCCATGAGGATCGGCGGCCGCGGCTGGCTGTGGGGGCGGGGGGTGACGGTTATTTCCCGGCCTTCGAATTCGAAAGGCTGCCCCTGCCAGGCCTGCTGCAGGAAGGGTCCGATCATCTCCATGTAATCCCTGCGGTCGCCCAGGGTCTTGCCCACCGCTTCGAATTCCTCGCTGCGGTAGCCGGCACTGATGATGGGCAACACCCGCCCGGCGCTGATGATATCCAGTACCGCGAGCTGCTCGGCGAGACGTACCGGGTCGTGCAGGGGCGCGATCAGGGCAGCGATATAGAGCATCATGGTCTCGGTGCGGGCGGCGACGGCGCTGGCCAGCAACAGGGGGGCGGGGCAGTAGCCGTCGCTGGAGCCGTGGTGTTCCGACAGGTGCGCCGCCACGAAACCGTGCTGCTCGCCCCAGGCGCACTGCTCGATGGCTGCGCGGTACATATCGGCGCTGGCGGCGGTGCTGAAATCCGGGTGCCGGAGGTCGTAACGCAGCATGAACTGGGGCATTGGAATGTCCTCGGTCGACGCAATCAGGGCCCAAAGCATACCCGAGAAATCCCCGCGCGAATAAGATGTGAAAAATATTTCATCAGGGGCTTGCGTCCCGCGGGCAATACTGGTTACATATACAGTACTTCGTACAGGTGATTACCTGTGGCTGTCCAGCCAACCACCTGTCGGGGTAATAAAGACCAGAGGTGAAAAACCATGGATGCCAATAAAGAAAAAGCACTCGAAGCCGCCCTCAGCCAGATAGATCGCCAGTTCGGCAAGGGTACGGTCATGCGTATGGGGGATACGGAGCAGGCTGCCATTCCCTCTATTTCAACCGGTTCACTGGGGCTGGATATCGCTCTCGGTATCGGCGGCCTGCCCCGCGGTCGTATCGTCGAGATCTACGGCCCGGAATCCTCAGGCAAGACGACCCTGACCCTGCAGGTTATCGCCGAGGCCCAGAAGATCAACGGCACGGCGGCCTTTATCGACGCCGAGCACGCCCTCGACCCGATCTACGCGGAAAAACTCGGCGTGAAGATCGACGACCTGATCGTCTCGCAGCCGGATACCGGGGAGCAGGCCCTGGAAGTAGCCGAGATGCTGGTTCGCTCCGGCGCCGTCGACGTGCTGGTTATCGATTCCGTGGCTGCCCTTGTACCCAAGGCCGAAATCGAGGGCGAGATGGGCGACTCCCACGTGGGTCTGCAGGCGCGCCTGCTCAGCCAGGCCATGCGCAAGCTCACCGGCACCATCAAGCAGACCAACTGTATGGTCATTTTCATCAACCAGATTCGCATGAAGATCGGTGTGATGTTCGGTAATCCCGAGACCACTACCGGCGGTAACGCGCTCAAATTCTATTCCTCGGTGCGGCTCGACATTCGCCGTATCGGCGCGGTCAAGGACGGCGACGAGGTGGTCGGCAACGAGACCCGGGTCAAGGTGGTCAAGAACAAGGTATCGCCGCCCTTCAAGCAGGCGGAATTCCAGATCATGTACGGCAAGGGTATCTACCGCATGGGCGAGGTTATCGACCTGGGTGTGAAGCTGAACCTGGTCGACAAATCCGGCGCCTGGTACGCCTACAAGGGCGACAAGATCGGACAGGGCAAGGCCAATGCGGCCAAGTTCCTGGAGGACAACCCGGCGGTGGCCAGTGATATCGAAGGCCAGATCCGGGCCCAGTTGCTGAATATTCCGCAGCCCAGGGCCGCGGAAGAGTCAGCCGACGAGGAAGTTGCCGAAGCCACGGATGAGAGCCTGGCTGAGGAGTAAGACCCCGCCTGGCGCTGGCGCCGCGTCTCACCCCGGACGCGGCGGATCATTCCCCCGATGAGCAAAGCGCCAGTTTCGCGTGCCGTCCGGCCAGTACCCCGTCTTCCCACCGACGGATGGCCGCATAACGGTGCGCGCTTTTTGGTACCTGCGCACCCTGCGAGAACTCCCCATGCAAGAAATTAACCCGAATGACATCCGGCTATCTGCCATGAACCTGTTGGCCAGGCGCGAGCACCTGCGCGCCGAGTTGGCTGCCAAATTGCAAAAACGTTTCGACGATCATGAGCTGGTAGAAACAACCCTCGACCAGCTCACGGAAGAAAACCTGTTGAGCGACCAGCGCTTCGCCGAGTCCTATATTCACCACCGCGCCAACAAGGGCTACGGTCCGGACCGTATCCGGCAGGAGTTGCGGCAGAAGGGCGCCGGTGGCGAACTGGTGAGCCTGGCCATGGAGAGCGTAGAGACTGACTGGGCGGCCCTGGCCCGGGAAGTGCGCTACAAGAAATTCGGTGCCGGCGAACCCGCGGATTTCAGGGAGAAGGGCAGGCAGCTGCGCTTTTTGCAGTACCGGGGGTTTGGCGGCGAGTACAGTAGCCTGGCATTCGCCGGCGAGGACTGAGCGCTCAGGCAGGGAGGTTTATCGTGACCCGCAGGCCCGGGTCCCGGTTAGCAGCCGTGATGGTGCCACCATGCTGTTCGACAGCTCGCCGGGCGATAGACAGGCCGAGGCCGAAGCCCCCGGTTTCACGCTGTCTGGCCTCGTCGATCCTGTAAAAAGGCTGGAAGATGCGCTCCAGGTCTTTTTCGGGGATACCGGGGCCTGAATCCTCAACCGTAATGATCCACATACCATCATCGCCCACCAGCTGGACTATGACCGCGCTGTCGGCGGGCGTGTAGTGCACGGCATTGCGGATAATGTTTTCCACGGCTTTCTTCAGCAGGTCGCCGTGGGTGCGCACAATCGCTTCGTCCAGCCAGCATTGAAACTCGATCTTACGATTGCTCTCCTGGCCCTCGTAACCGGCATCGGCACAAAGTTGTTGTAACAGCCCCACCAGGTCCAGGCTGTCTTCCATATCTGTCTGGGTGTCCGGCACACTCAGCAACTGGCCGATGAGTTCATCCAGGCGCTCGGTCTCCCGCTCGATACGCCGCAATTGCTCCTCCGCTCTTTGCGGTTCTTTTTCCGCCAGCGCCAGGGCGACCCGCAGGCGCGCGAGGGGTGAACGCAGTTCATGGGACACATCGTTGAGCAGTCGCTTCTGGGCCTGGATTTTTTCCTGCAGTTGCTCCGCCATGCTGTTGAAGTCGCGGGCCAGCTCATCGGTCTCATCGCCGCCCCGCTCGGAGACCTGGAGTCGCGTGGCGAGGTTGCCGTCCGCCAGTTCGCGTGAGGCGAGCTGGAGGCTCTTCAGTGGCCGTGTCAGGTAGCGCGAAACCGCATAACTGATCGCGCCGGATATCAACAGGGCCAGCAGTAGTCGCAGCCAGAGATTCTCGGTGAGCAGCTGCACGATGGGCGAGGCCGGTGGTCGCGCGCCGATGATCAGGTTCAGGGATCCCCACTCGGGCCGGTACAGCTCCTGCCCGAACAGCATCAGGTTGCCCTCGCGGAGTGCGGCGCGGCGCCGGAATCCGGACAGGCGCTTGAGTATCTTGTCAGTACCCGGCAGCAACTCGCGGCCAAAAATTTCCTTGCCGCTATCATCGATGAGCAGGATATCGATATCTTCCTGCTTTTCCTGCTCGGTGATCCATCCACGCAGGGCATCCGCGCTGACATTCTGCAGGCCGTAGTAAATCCGGAACATATTGCGCGGTGGTGCTGCCAGTGTCTGGCCCGGCGCTGGCCGGCCCGGTCGCCCGATACCCGGAGGCCCTGGTGGCGGTGGCAGCTGCGCGGCGGTGCTGACGGTTTCCGAGTAGGGATTGAAGTACTGGCTGGCCAGTAACCAGCTGGCAATGATTGCCGCGGTGGATACCCAGAAACCGATAAAGATTTTGGCAAACAGGTTCATGCGTTGCCCGTATCGTCCGTGGAGCGCGTTAACTGATAACCCACTCCGCGCACGTTCTTGATCAGCTCTCTTTCGGTGGCCTTGAGCTTTTTGCGCAGGTTGCTGACATGGACATCGATGCTGCGATCGTAGGCGGTGAGGGCGCGGCCGAGTGCCTGCTGTGACAGCATTTCCTTGTTGACCACCTCGCCGGCATGCCGCATCAGCACCACAAGAATGTTGAACTCTGCCGTGGTCAGCTTGACCTCCTGGCCGTCCAGCTCGACCCTGCGCTCAGTGGTGCTGGCGGTGAGACCGTTTACAGCGAGAAGATTGCTCTCCGGTTCAACCGGCTTTTCAGTGCGGCGCAGAATCGCCCGCAACCTGGCGGCCAGTTCCCGCGGATTACAGGGTTTGGGCAGGTAGTCGTCGGCGCCCATTTCCAGGCCGACGATCCGGTCTGTGTCCTCGCCGCGGGCAGTGAGCATGATCACCGGCGTGGTGGAAAATTCCCGCAGCTTGCGCAGCACGTCGAAGCCCTGCACCCGGGGCAACATGACATCGAGGACGATGGCGTCGAACTCACGGCCCTTGCAGGTCTCGATGGCGTCGGCGCCGTCGTGGATGGCGCTGGTCGAAAAACCCTCCAGCTGCAGGAAGTCCTCCAGCAGTGCACAGAGCTCCTGGTCATCGTCGATTATCAGAATTTCGGGATTCATGGTGCCAAGTCTGAATAAAGTAGCAGTGCTTGTCATCCCGGTTTACGGGGGTTTGCCCTTCTTTACAGAACTTTACACCGGGCCTACCCAAACTTACATGGAGCGGCTCTAGACTGGCTCCACGCTGTAATTACGCAGACGAAGGAGATCACCATGAAAAAACTAGCTATCGCGGCGATTCTGATGTCAGCCCTGGCAACGATCGCGGCACAATCGACGGCCCAGCCCGGCTTCGGCCATGAGCGCGGCGATTTCGGTCGGCTGGAGATGATGGCCACCATGCTCGGCCTCAGCGAAGAGCAGGAAGCAGAGATCAACGAACTGCTGAATGCCGCCAAGTTGGCCAGTGCGGTTGACCGCGAGCGCATGCAGCAGATCCGTGAAGAGCTGCATCGGCTGGCCGAGAGTGCGGAGGGTTTTGACGAGGGCAGGGCGCAGCAGTTGGCCGACGAGCTCGGTGAAATTGTAACGCGCACGTCGCTGGCCGGTGCTGAAACCCGCTGGAAGGTGCGCCAGGTATTTACCGATGAGCAACGCCTGGAGATGGAAGCCATCAAGGCGGAGCGTGCACAGATGCGCACTATGTTCGGCCCGGGCCCCAGGGGTCAGAGCCAGTAGAGTAGTCCTGCAGGCCCGGGTCCTGACAGGGGCCTGCGTCAAAAGAACCCCTCACCTGCGATTCTTGTAGGTCTTATGGGGGCGGTTTCGCCGCCCCCACTTTTTTGTCAGAGCTCCTCGACCTGCAGGCCGAGCCGCTCCACGACCGCCTTTGATGCCTCCAGTCCCGAATGAGAACTGATCACCGCGATGCTGGCCTGGTCTGTTGTCAGGTAACTTTCGCTGACCCGACGCAAATCATCCAGGCTCAGATCCAGCACCCGCTGGCGGAACTGCTGGCGCTGTTCATGGCTGCGCCCGAACAGGCGGTTGTGAAAATGTTGCTTGGCTTCACCGGCCGGTGAACTGGGTTTGTCGAGGCTGCCGATTACACCGAGTATGGCCTGCTCCAGGGCATCGTAGCTGTGCTCGTTCTGCAGCATCCAGTCGACGGCGCCGTCGAAATCGTCGAGGGTCCCTTCCAGCCTTGGGTCGCGGTAGGAGTACATGCGGAATGCGCCGATGCTGGAATCATGGGTCGCACCGCCGCCATAGGCGCCGCCCTGCTCGCGGATGGCGGTGTGCAGGTAGCCGTTGCGCAGGAAGCCACCGAGCACCGTAAGCGCAGCGGCGTCCTCGTGTTCTACCGGTACAGTGGGAAAGGCCTTGGCACAGAAATTCACCTGGGTATTGGCCAGCCATATCTCACGACGAACTTCCCGCACCGGTTGCGGCTGCCAGATGTCGGGTGCCGTCTGCGCCGGGCCGAATCCGGCCCAGGCCTTCTCCATGGCGGCCACCACCTCCGGCAGATGTTCGCCCTCGGCGATAGCCAGTAACTGGCTGGGATTCGACAGTGCCGCGCCGTGAAGCTCCGCCAACTCGGCGGCAAATCTCCCCAGCTCGGCTTTGTCGGCCAGCGCATCGTCCAGTTGTTTGCTCGAGCGAATTCCCGCCAGGCCCGAGAGCCGGTGGTTGATCTGTGCCACTGGGCTCATACCGGCGGACGCGGCGGCCATGGCCAGCCCGTGTCCATTGCCGGTAACCGCCTGCTCCCGGCGCGCCCGCTGCTGGGAAACCAGCTCGCGAATGCGGTCCAGTTCGTCGAAGCGAGCCTTTTCCAGGGTGTCGCGCATCAGCTGCGCCTGTTCATGCTGATTGCGCAGCAGGGCTTTGGAGGAGAGCACCAGGTAGCCAGTGCTTTGCTGTTGGTCGGCAACCCCGCCGCGCATGCTGGTAAAGGCATTGATGCTGCCGCAGGTGGCAGACTGGCGATCCTGCACCTGCAGGTAGTCTTGCTTGCCCAGGCCCAGCTCCGTCAGCATATTGGTATAGAAGGGCAGGAGTGCCAGCTTTGCGTCATCCAGGTCCGGCAGCGGTGCAATGGTCTGCTGGTAGACCAGTCCATTGGTGCCCTGGCTATACGCTGTACATTGGAAATCCCCCGCCCGGGACTCTTCGAAGGCGAGGTCGGGTATGGTGGGGGGCACATCCGCCAACTCCACCTTGGGCAGGATTGACTCGTCGTCTTCCTGGGCCTGGCGTAGGGCCAGGGCCTGTGCCTGGTCGACCAGTGCCTGCTTTGCCGCGTCGTCGAGACCCGCCTTGATGGCTGCCAGGCGCTCCGCCTCATCCTGCTGCTTCCTGTTCGACAGCTCCCGGTCTGGCTTCAGGACCAGGCTGACGCGGTGCTCGTTATTCAGCAGCAGGCGCCGCGCCAGCTGTTTGATGTAGTCGGGATCAGCGATCTGCTCGCGCAGTTTTTCCAGCACCGGGTCCAGGTTCAGTACTGCAATGGGATCGGCGTAGTGGGTAGCGCAGCCCAGCGCGGTGAGGATCAGCTGCAGTCCGTAGGGGTAGCTGTCACCGCTGATTTCGCGCTGGTGCAGTTCCAACTGGTGCAGCACCGCTTCCAGCTTTTCGGGCTCGACACCCTCGCTGGCTACTTTTTCCAGTACCGCCAGCACCTGCGCTTCGAAATCTTCGAGCCGGTCCGCCTCGCTGCCCTCGATGCCGCAGGCAAATACCATCTCCCGCATGGACTCCTCGAGGCCGCAGAGGGGCGAAGGCGCATGGCCGAGCTCGGTGGTTTCCAGCATTTGCTGCAACGGTGAGGCGCTGTTATCCAGCAGTACGCTGGCCAGTAATTGCGCCTCCAGCATTTGTTCGAGGTCAGCGCTCTCGCCGAGCAGCCAGGCCATCACGATATGTGTCTTGTTATCGCTGCTGCCGCTGTCATCGAATGCGTAGCTCTCCTCGATTCGCAGCGGTTGCTGCAGGCGCTGTTCCGGCGGCACTTCGATGCGATTGTCCAGGCGCTCAAATCGCGCCAGCGCGCGGGATTCGAACTCGCTTTGCAACTGGTGTGCCGGCATATCGCCGAAGGTCATGAAGATGGCGTTGCTGGGGTGGTAGTGGCTGCGGTAGAAATCCTGTAACTGCTGGTAGCTCAGGTCGGGAATACAGCTGGGCTCGCCGCCGCTGTTGTAGTGATAGGTAGTGCTCGGGAACAGGTGGTGGCACAGGGTTTGCCAGAGCGTACTGGTGACCGAGCTCATCGCGCCCTTCATCTCATTGAATACCACACCCTTGAAAACCAGCTCGGAGTTCGGGTCTTCGGGTTCGGCGAACTCCAGGCGATGGCCCTCCTGGGCGAAATCCAGTGGGTCCAGGCGTGAGAAAAATACCGCGTCCAGGTAGACCTGTAACAGGTTGTTGAAGTCCTTCGGGTTCTGGCTGGCGAAGGGATAGGCAGTCCAGTCGCTGCTGGTAAAGGCGTTCATGAAAGTATTCAGCGAACGGCGCAGCATCAGGAAGAAGGGATCCCGCACCGGGAACTGCTCGCTGCCGCACAGTGCTGTGTGCTCCAGTATATGGGCCACCCCGGTAGAGTCCTGGGGCACGGTGCGCAGGGCGACCAGGAACACGTTTTCGTTGTTATTGGCGGCCAGGTGGTAGTGCATGGCGCCGGTTTTGCGATGCTGAAACTGCTGAACCTGGATATTCAGCGAATCGATGTGCTCGCTGCGCAGGAGTTCAAAGGCGTCGTGCGCCTGGACTGCATCGGGCATGGGGTCTGAATCTCGTCGCGATGTGAGCGGGCTATTCTAGCGCTTTTTCCGTCTCGCGATATAGCTCGATCTGGTACAACCAGGGCCAGTTCTTGCCGGTTACCCAGAGTGCGCCGGTGGCGGGATCGCGGGCGATGCCATTGAGTACATCCGTGCTTCGCCGGCGTTCCTCGCGGGGGAGCAGGCCACGCAGTTTCGCCCTGCCGAGTACCTCGCCGCTGTCCGGATCTATCATAACCAGCCAGTCGCGGCCCCAGACGTTGGCCAGCAGGTAGTCCGGCGTCCACTCCAGTTCATTCAGGTAGCGAAGCGGCCTGCCCTTGAGTCGCACCTCGACGCTTCGGGTCACTTTCCAGCTTTCGGGGTCGATAAAATGCAGATATTGACTGCCGTCGCTGTATATCAGTTGTTCACCATTATTGGTTAATCCCCAGCCCTCACCGGGCAATTTGAACTCGCCAATGCGCTCCAGGGACTCCGCGTCGTATAACAGGGCGCGGCCGCTGCGCCAGGTCAATTGAACAATCCGGTTGCCGAGCACGGTGACGCCTTCGCCGAACAGATCCGGCGGCAGGGCCTTGCTCGTGAGCTGCTCGCCGTTCTCCAGGTCGAATACCTGCAGGGCCGAATGCCCGTAGCGCCCGGTGCCCTGGTAGAGACGCCCATCGCGAATCTCCAGGCCCTGGGTGAAATCCTCGCGGCTGTGGGGCAGTTTCCCGGTCACGCGGTAGTTGTATTCCTCCATGGCCTGGACCGGCAGGGCAAACAGAAGAAAGAAGCTGAGCAACAGCGTGGCTGGGATCATGGGCCGACTATATACGGTTTCGCACCAGGTCGCGCACCAGGAACCGCGCCGGTGCCAGCGCCCGATAGAGTGGTGTATCAACCGGCCAGGCTTCGCCGTTGACTTCAGCGGCCAGTAATTCCGCCGTCAGCGGCGTCGAGGTGAGTCCTCGGGAACCGTGCGCAGTAGAGACGTAAAGGCCGGGTAAGTAACGGCCGGTGGTCGTAATCACACGGCGGGCGTTCTTGCGCAGGTCGGCATAGTCCTCGCAAAAGGCGTCACGGTCCGGAACCGGTCCCGCGATCGGCAGGTAGTCCGGGCTCGCGCAGCGAAAGCCCACCCGGCCACTCAAGACCTCCGGTTCGATATTGGCCAGGTCCGCGCTCAGGCCCGGAATGGCCTGTTGCAGCTCCTCCAGGTTGTAGTCGTGGTCTGCGTTGCGAATGGTGGTATCGGTGGTATCGAGGTCGAAGGTGGCGCCGATACAGTGCAGACCTTCCCGCGCCGGTGCCAGGTAGCCGCTGTGGCAGATCACGGTTTTGAGAGCTGCGAGGCTGCCGCTACTGGGAAGTTCGCTGACCTGGCCACGTATGCTTTGCAGGGGTAGCCAGTCGAGTCCGGCCTGGTCCCGGCTGCCGGCGCCACAGGCAATCACCGCCACGTCGGCGCGGGCCAGGACAGTGTCGCCAGTTGTTGCTACCCAGGCCTCGTCTTCCCGGGCGAGTTGTACAGGACCGCAGTTTTCCCGCGTCTCGATACCGGGTTGCCCCAGCAGGGTGCGGCACAGGGCCGGTGGATGTAGCCAGCCGGCGCCGGGGTAGAACAGCCCGCCCCGGCATTCCGCCAGGCCCGTTTTTGCAGCCGCGGTTGCGGCATCCACCGGGTATACCAGGTCCGGCAGTGATCTCACGGTCATCGCCAGGGGATGATCCTCTGCCCAGCTGTCCTGCAGGTGCAGGGCGCCGCAGAGATCGCCGTCCACGCCGGCTTCCAGCTCGCCATTGCCAAGCAGGCGCCGATAGAGTCGCAGGGCGAAACAATAGCTGTGCAGAGAAAAGTCATTGAGCTCCGACTGGCGATGGGAAATGCGCGTATAGAGGACCCCCTGTGGGTTCCCCGAAGCCGCGCCCGCGACACTGTCCCGCTCCAGGACCTGCACTTGCCAGCCGCGGCCAGCCAGGGCAGCGGCTGTGGTGGCGCCCGCCAGCCCGGCACCGAGAACAATGGCTGACCGACCACCCGGAGGCTGTCTGCCGGCAAGATGCCAGGGCGTACCGCTGTAGCGGGTGGCGGATTTCTCCGCCGTGGAACGGCCGCGCAACATCTCGCGTTTGCGGCCGAAGCCCGGTGATTTTTCGACCTCGAAACCCGCTGCCTGCAGGCCCCGCCGCACAGCCCCCGCGGCAGTAAATGTGGCAAACCGCGTCGAATGATGACTCAGCCGGGCCATGCCGTCGAACACGGCAGTACTCCACATCTCCGGATTGCGGGCCGGGGCGAAACCGTCCAGGTACCAGGCGTCGACGGCCAGCCCGGGCAATTCAGCGAGCTTGTCCAGGGCCGTTGTGACATCGCCTATCACCAGGTCGAGGCAAACCCGGCCCTGGTCGAACAGCAGTCGATGGCGACCGGGCAGGGGTGGTGGGTAGTTCTGGACTAACAGCTCGCGCAATGGCGCCAGTGCAGGCCAGGCGGACAGTGCGCGCTCCAGCGAGGCAGTGTCCAGGGGAAACTTTTCAATGGAGATATAGTACAGACGCGCCTGCCCGGTCTCGGAGGCGCGCCACGCCTCCCAGGTGGCAAGGAAATTCAACCCGGTGCCGAAGCCGGTCTCCAGGATGGTGAAATCACTCTCGTGCAAATCCTGCCAGCGTTCGGGTAGTTCATTGCCGGCCAGGAATACCTGGCGGCTTTCCTCGAGGCCATCTGCCGAGGAGTAGTACAGGTCAGAAAATTGCTCGGAGTGGGGCGAGCCCTGCTCATCCCAGCTCAGTGCCGCCGTTGCTGCACCGCGCCAGGGTTCCTCGCTGTCATTCATGGGCCTGCAGGGGCGGGGGGTATCGTTCCGATATACGGCAGCCAGGGAGGCAGTTCGGTCCAGCGAGTTTCTTTCAGCTCCCGGACCGGGATGATATGCAGTTCGGGCGCCCCGTCCCGGGGCAGGTTCAGCGTGATCAGGTAATCACTGGCGTCTTCGGGATCCAGCTCGACCTTCCAGGCGTCCTTGCGCACCGTAACGGTTGCGCTGCCGCCTGCGAGGGAGACCTTGCTGACGAATTGCGAATTACCCAGCGACTTGAGACTGTGGGAGCCGCTGCTGACCAGCGATTGACCGCGGCGAACCTCGATATGGTAGATGATGTCCAGCTCGCGCCGCTGGCCCTCAAAGGCGGTTTCCGCGAGGCGCTCACTGATCTGCTGGATGGCCGCTACACCCTCGACGCCACTGAGCCTGACCTTATCGGTCGGGAACGGACCGCCGTCCGTACCGGCAAGTGCCGCTGCCTCGGTCGCGGCCTCTTCCTCCTCGGCCCGCGCTTCATCGGCGTAATACTTGGCCAGCAGTGCCTTCAGGCGGGCAACCTCTTCCGCATCGGGGTTGCTGATGACGGGCGTGGAATCCGTATCAGTGGCTCCTGCCTGGCCCGGCAGTAGTTTCTGCAGCAGTGCAGTTTCGCGCTCCGACAGCTCAAGCAGGGCCTGGCGCGATTGCCGCAGCTGCTTTTCCAGGGTCTCCTGGGCCGAGGTGTTTTCCGGCGAGCCGAGATTATCGCTGCTCTGCAGCAGGATGATCGACTCTTCATACTGGTTGATATCCCGCTCCAGTTGCCGCTGTTGCTGACGCAGCTTGTTGAGCTCGGCAGCCAGCTGATCGCCGCCCAGCTGCGCCCAGGCGGGCGTGACTGCCACCTGGCCCCAGGCAGGCGCCTGCGCGAGTACACACAGCAGGGCCACGATTGAGATATTGAGCCTGTTTACCATCATGAGCAGATCATAGCAGAGCTTAAATGCGGCTTGCACGCGCGGGCTCTGGCCTTTACCAGGGGCAGGGTTTAGACTTGCCGCCATGAGTAATCTGCAACAATACAAAATCAAGCCTGAGCAGTTCCTGACCATTGTCACCAACATCCTTTACAAGACCATGTTGGAGGCGCCGCGGACGGATGCGAAGAAAATTTTCAAGGCCATCGAGGACGGCAAGCGCGTCTCCCTGATCGATGTGCGCATGGAAAACGACGCGGATGTGCGCTTCGACCTGTCGCTGGACAAGAGTGAATATCGCGGCGAGCGGCTCAACTTCGGTGCTTTTCGCAATAGCCTGACCGGCCTTGTCGGTACGCTCAGCGAAAACCTGCGGACAGAAAAAAAGATGTCTGTCTTTACCGAGAAGGTCGACGGCAGCATGTTGTTCGGTGTGCCGGGCGTTACCACCGAAGATGGTAACGTCAATGTACTGATGCTGGCTGCAAACCTGTCCGGTCCGGGCAGCGTGCTGCTCAAGCTCCAGTACATGGACCCCGATCAGTTCAGGGTGGACGAGCAGCAGGCGGGTTAGCCGATACTGACGTCGGGCAGTGCCGGGCGCGGAATCTGCAGCTTCTCTTTCGGTGCCATGACTTCCGCCGTTCCCGTCACAACGGTTTTGCCGTCCTGGTTCAGCGCCTTGCACTCAAGGGTGACGAAGCCCCTGTCTTCCCGCTTCTCGGTAACCTCCAGCTCCACGGTGATGGTGTCGCCGATTTTCACCGGCAGGCGGAATCTCATGGACTGGCCCAGGTAGATAGTGCCGGGACCTGGCAATTCCAGCGCAATGGCGGCTGAGATAAAGGCGCCGGTCAGCATGCCGTGGGCGATGCGTTCCTTGAAGGCGGTGGTGGCCGCGAATTCCGCGTCCAGGTGCACCGGGTTGACGTCGCCGGACACCGCGGCAAAGAGCTGGATGTCCTGTTCGCCGACCTGCCGGGTGTAGCTGGCGGTCTGGCCAATACTGATCTCATCGAACGTATAATTGCTGAGTTCGCTCACGACGGTTCTCCTGCCTGATTTTGGAGGCCGCAGTTTAAACCACACCAGGCAAAGTATGAACAAAGCCGAGCCCCAGCTCACCATCGAATATCCAGCGGACCTGCCCGTGGCGGAGCGACGCGAGGAGATAGCGCGCGCCATCAGCGACAACCAGGTGCTGATCGTCGCCGGTGAGACAGGCTCCGGCAAGACCACGCAGCTGCCGAAGATCTGCCTGGAGCTGGGTCGTGGCAGCGCGGGCCGCATCGGCCATACCCAGCCACGACGCCTGGCTGCGAGAACGGTGGCACAGCGAATTGCCGCGGAGCTGGGCCAGGAGCTGGGGGATAGTGTCGGCTACCAGGTGCGTTTTACCGACCGGTCCGGGGCCGATACCCGGGTCAAACTGATGACCGACGGGATCCTGCTGGCGGAGATGCAGCGCGACAGGGAGCTGCGCCAGTACGATACCCTGATCATCGACGAGGCCCACGAACGCAGTCTCAATATCGATTTCATCCTGGGCTACCTCAAACGCCTGCTGCCGCGGCGCCCGGATCTCAAGCTGATCATTACCTCGGCGACCATCGACGTCGAGAGCTTCTCTGCTCATTTCGACGGTGCGCCGGTGGTCGAGGTCTCCGGGCGCGGCTACCCGATCGAAACCCATTACCTGGAGCCCGATGTGGAGGGCAGTATCACCGAGCGTATCGTGAACGCGGTGGAAGACATGCTGGCCAGGGAATACGGCGCGCCCGGCGATACCCTGGTATTCCTCAGCGGCGAGCGCGAGATAAGGGAGCTGGCCCTGGCCCTGCGGCGACGCCAGCTCAAGGGCGTGGAGATACTGCCCTTGTATGCACGCCTGTCCCAGGCGGAACAGAACCGCGTGTTCGATACCCGTTCCCGCCGGGGTGTGCGGCTGGTGCTGGCCACCAATGTGGCAGAGACCTCACTCACGGTGCCGGGGATTCGCTATGTCATCGACAGTGGTTACGCCCGTATTTCCCGCTATAGCTATCGCACCAAGGTGCAGCGCCTGCCGGTAGAGGCAATCTCGCAGGCCAGCGCCAACCAGCGTCAGGGTCGCTGCGGCCGGGTTGGCGAGGGCGTGTGCCTGCGCCTCTGCAGTGAAGAGGACTTCCTGGCGCGCCCGGAATACACCGAGCCGGAGATCCGCCGCACTTCATTGAGTTCAGTGGTGCTTCAGATGCTGAAGCTTGAACTCGGCGACGTGGCAAATTTCCCGTTTATCAACCCGCCCGATAAACGCCTCGTGCGCGACGGCTACAAGCTGCTCGAAGAGCTGGGTGCGGTGGATGCCGATGGCAGACTGACAAAACTGGGCCGGCGCATGTCCGACCTGCCTGTGGATCCGCGCTTTGCGCGCATGCTGATTGCCGCGGCGGAGGGTGGATCCCTGGCTGAGGTACTGGTGATCTGCAGCGCCCTGAGCATCCAGGATCCCCGCGAGCGGCCGGCGGACAAGCAACAGGCCGCCGATGAGAAGCACCGGCGCTTCTGGCACGAGCGCTCTGACTTTCTGGCCTGGACTGCACTCTGGGATTACTACGAGGAGCAACGCCAGGCCCTGAGCCAGAACCAGTTGCGCAAGCTCTGCCAGCGCGAATACCTCTCCTTTCTGCGTATGCGCGAATGGCGCGATATCCATTTTCAACTGACCCTGGCCTGTCGCCGTGCGGGCCTGCGGGCCAATCGCGAAGCTGCCTCCTACGAGGCGCTGCACCGGGCACTGCTCAGCGGATTGCTCTCCAATGTGGCCCAGTGGCACGAGGCCCACGAATACCGTGGCAGCCGCAATCGCAAGCTGCAGATATTTCCGGGTTCCTCCCAGTTCAAGCCAAAGCCCAAGTGGCTGATGGCTGCCGAAATCGTGGAAACCTCCAAGGTGTATGCGCGTGGCGTTGCCGCCATAGATCCGGGCTGGGCCCTGGACATCAACCCGGCCCTGCTCAAGCACCACTACTACGAACCCCACTGGCAGGGCCGCAGCGGCCGGGTGATGGCCTTCGAGCGCGTAAGCCTCTACGGCCTGGTGCTGGTCGACAAACAGCGGATTCACTACGGTCCGGTCGACCCGGAAGTGGCCCGAGAAATTCTAATCCGCGCCGGCCTGGTCGAGGGCCGCATGCGCCAGGCGCCGGCCTTTCTGCGCCATAACCTGAAACAGGTGGCGGCCCTGGAACAACTGGAGTCCAAGTTCCGCCGCCGTGACCTGGTGGTGGACGAGCAGGCCATGTTTGCCTTCTATGACGAACGGCTGCCGGCGGGCATCACGACCACCAATCGGCTCAAGTCCTGGTTGAAGAAAACCCCGGGGGCAGCCGAGAGCCTGCGCATGGATCGCAGTCACCTGCTGCTGCGGCAGCTGGATGAAGACCAGGGCAACCAGTTTCCCGACCAGCTGGCGTGGGAAGACCTGCAGCTGGCGCTGGGCTACCACTTTGAACCCGGGCACGTGGCGGACGGTGTCTCGGTCACGATACCGGTGGGACTGCTGAACCGCGTACCGCGCTACCGTTTCGAGTGGCTGGTGCCGGGCCTGCTGCGGGAGAAGTGCATCGCCCTGGTCAAGGCATTACCCAAGTCCCTGCGTAAAAGCCTGGTGCCGGTACCCGACGTGGTCGACCGTGCCCTGGCGGATATGCCGGTGGTGGACCGGCCGCTGCTGGATGTGCTCGCCGAGCGACTCAATGCGGTTGCCGCGGTGCGTCTGTCCGCCGACGACTGGCAGGTGGATGCCATCGACGACTATTACCGCATGAATTTCCGCATCGTCGATGCCCGGGGCGAGTTCCTGCGCCAGGGCCGCGATTTGCAGGCGCTGGTGGAGGCCAGCAAGCATGAGACCCGCGACAGCCTGCGCGGTGAGCCCGCTGACAGTCCGGCAAAGTCCGGGCTGACCGGCTGGACCTTCGAGGACCTGCCCCAACACTGGCGCACGCGACAGGCGGGCGTGCAGATAGAGTCCTACCCGGCCCTGGTGGATCGCGGCGAATCGGTGGATATCGAGTTATTCGATTACCCGCGAGAGGCCGAGCTGTCCCACCGGCGTGGCCTGGTTAGACTGTACCGGTTACAGAGTGCCGACCAGGCCCGCTACCTGCGCAAACAGCTGCTGCGTGGAAACGAGGCCAGCTTGCTGCTGGCGGCGGCGGGGATGGAAAAGGACGCCCTGGTGGATGACCTGGTGGACGCGAGTTTCAATCGCGCGCTGCTGGGGGAGGGTGTATTACCCCGCGACAAACAGAGCTTCCAGCAGGCGCTGGAGCGAGGCCGTGGCGAGCTGGTGGGCTGCGGCAATGAATACGAGACCCTGCTCCTCACTACCCTGGCGCTCCTGGGGGAAGTGCGGCGCCGCCTTGCTGAACCGGAGGGCGATGCGCGGGACTATGCCCGGGCCGATATCGAGGCCCAGCTGGCCGGCCTGTTCGCTGAGAATTTCCTGTTCCTGACACCCTGGCAGTGGCTCAGCCACTACCCGCGCTATATCAAGGCGCTGCAGACGCGACTGCAAAGGCTGAGCGCACATCCCCACAAGGATCTCAAGCACACCGAGAGCCTTCAGGAGCTGCAGGCACCGCTGCGAGATTACCTGAACCAGAACCCGCAGGGCTTGCGTATCAATCCTGAGCTACGCCAGTACCGCTGGTTGCTGGAAGAGTTGCGGGTGTCCTTTTTCGCCCAGTCGCTAGGTACCTCCCTGCCGGTCTCTGTTAAACGGCTGCAGGAGCAGTGGGATCGAGTCGGCCGGTGGGATAAAGAAAACCCTGTTTAGCAATTGCCCGGCATTTGTGCAATATTTACTGACGGCTCACAGGCGCGATGAAACTTGTTAGTCAATACTGGGTTTTAGTATCCACGATGAGTAATGTGCAACATCGCTCTTCGCTAATACGAACGCTACTAAAACCAACCAAGAACCAGTCAATAGAACTGATATTCAGGAGTTATTATGGCCTACTCGAAAAAACCTCTAGCCGCGGCACTGGGTGCGGCATTCCTGGCGACCGCGGTTAGCCCCGTTGTTTCCGCCGATACCAATCCCTTTTCTGCCCATCAGTTGAGCGGTGGTTACGACCTCGTCAACTATGGTGGCCACGCCGAAGGCAAGTGCGGTGAAGGCAAGTGTGGCGAAGGCAAAGGTGGCAAGGAAGGTAAGTGCGGCGAAGGCAAGTGCGGCGAAGGCAAGTGCGGTGAAGGCAAGAAAGCCGAAGGCAAGTGCGGCGAAGGTAAGTGTGGTGAAGGCAAATGTGGCGGCAGCAAGGCCAAGTCCGAAGGTAAGTGCGGCGAAGGCAAGTGCGGCGGCAGCAAAGCCAAGGGCGAAGGTAAGTGCGGCGA
>Ga0056115_1000045_pt1 | contig 67675 bp, 59 predicted proteins | sample WorMetOlspDAHAB1_FD_77007 | JGI IMG/M metagenome (GOLD analysis project Ga0056115, IMG submission 77007) | Marine gutless worms symbiont microbial communities from Max Planck institute for Marine Microbiology, Germany - Olavius sp. DAHAB.1 ...
CCAGATGCTTGGTGATCGCCGCCGTTAACGTCGTCTTGCCATGATCGATATGACCGATCGTCCCTACGTTTACATGCGGCTTGGTCCGCTCAAACTTTGCCTTTGACATCTTCCTGTCCTCCCATGATTTTTGGATAAAATTTGTTTGAAAGGTTATCCTCTTAAAACTTAACCCGCTAAAGGCCGCCACAGGTTCGATCGCATTACGTATGGCAGGTTATTTAGTGGAGCCCACGAACGGAATCGAACCGTTGAACCTCTTCCTTACCAAGGAAGCGCTCTACCGACTGAGCTACGTGGGCAATCTGTTACGGGACCCTGTATATTTCCCTGTCCTGGATAATATTTCTTCAAAACTACTTTTGGAGCGGGAGACGAGATTCGAACTCGCGACATCCAGCTTGGAAGGCTGAAGCTCTACCAACTGAGCTACTCCCGCTCATACGATAATAAATTTTATCCCCGACACAGTGGCATCACTGAAGATAAAAATAAAAGGGTTCCCATATCCGTGCATGATCTCCTGCAGGAGGCCATGTAGTATTCGAAACGATTCCGCTAAGCGTGCCGAAATCTCCTACATACGCCTTATCTTCAGGCTGGTGGTGGGGGGAGGATTCGAACCTCCGTAGGCTTCGCCGACAGATTTACAGTCTGTTCCCTTTGGCCGCTCGGGAACCCCACCGTCTTGTTATTACAGTTGTCATTCGGAGCTTGCAGATCAGTCAGCAAAAAGAGAATAATCCGCAATATCCTGGCCATAACCTGGAAAATTGGGTTGTGAGTTATTACCGATTAGTTGTTCTGGTCGGTCAAGCCCGCTTGAGTGGTGAGCCAAAATTAAATATGGAGCCAGCGAAGGGACTCGAACCCCCGGCCTACTGATTACAAATCAGTTGCTCTACCAGCTGAGCTACGCTGGCCTCACAACTTAAGATTTTAAATAATTAAAAATAAATTGCAAAAAAATGAGAGGCAAGACCCTCTTTACTCAAAACGAATTTATTTAACGATCTATCGAATAAATATCAAGTCCATTTAAAAACGTTTATTACAAATTAAAGCCAGCTATATATATTTAACCTATTCAATTGGTATTATTTTATCGATTTTTATATAGTTTCTAAGAAAATCTCTAATTTTTAATTTCAAAAGCATGCCATATAGCTAAATAACGACTCATCCGGCGACATTTTGATGCCACTTTATGATAAATTTCTTTATATATCAATGATTAAAACTAACCGTCAAAAAATTGTCTGATTATTCAGTTCAAAACACTGAAGATACGGAAACTCATATAAAAAAACCTATCTTAAACAATTCGGCGATCAGTTGAAAACCGGCTGTCGCACCGGTGAGGCTTCGTATAGTAAGCATTAATTTTAAATTGAAAAGGGCGTCTGCAATATTTGGCACAAAAATAGCAGCATAAGAGCAACTTATGTTACCGGACAGGGATCGTGTGCATGCGGTTTCGGTGATGATTAACCCGGCGGTGGATCGGCATGATAAACAGCCCGAGATCCCTCGATTAGTTTGAGTTTTATAAAATGAAGCAATTTATTGTATATAAACCCTTGACACTTTTAGCTTTTTTGTTTAATCTAATAATAGAGAGCCTAATTGATCGTGAACAACCGCCAGTTTGCGAAAATGTATCGAAAATCTGAATACCCTAAGGAATTGATTTGATGAACCAACGCAACTTTGTTTTACCGATTTTATTTTTGTTTTTTTTAAGTTCCTGCACCCATCTTTCTTCCGACCATGATAAATCAACTGACTCAAATAATCTTTCCGCATCTGCCCGGGTGTTGCCAGAAGACGGTGGAAATCAGGATTCTGACACTGCCCAGGTACCGACCGTGCCAACCGGCACCGAGAACGGTCAAGACAAGGCCGAAAACGGACCTGAGACCGGTGCCCAAAAGATCCAGACCGATCTTGATGAAGCCCTCGAGTTATGCCAGCTTTCCCAGGAGTTTTGGCAGCAGGGTGAGTTGGAAAACGCCGTCGACGCCCTGGATCGAGCATATGCGCTGATTTTAAGTGTTGATACGTCGAATCAACCCAAACTCATTCAGCAGAAGGAAGATCTGCGCTTTATGATCTCCAAACGCATCCTGGAGATCTATGCATCGCGTCATATTGTGGTCAACGGGAACCACAATGCGATTCCGGTGGTTGTCAACCGGCATGTTCAAGCTGAAATCAAACTTTTTACTAAAGGCGGCGAGCGTCGTTTTTTCATCGAATCCCTAAAACGTTCGGGCCGCTACCGGGATCGAATCGTCAGTGCCCTGAAAGACGCCGGTCTACCGGAAGAATTGTCCTGGCTGCCTTTAATTGAAAGCGGCTTTAAAACCCACGCACTTTCAAGATCCCGTGCCCTGGGTCTGTGGCAATTTATTCCTTCAACCGGCTATAAGTTCGGCCTGCATCGCAATAAATTCATCGACGAGCGTATGGACCCGGCCAAGGCAACCCGGGCCGCCATCGATTATCTCAAAGAGTTGCACAGCATGTTTGGTGACTGGTCAACAGTTCTGGCGGCCTACAACTGTGGCGAAGGCAGAGTTCTGAGAGTCATTCGAAGTCAAAATATTAACTACCTGGACAACTTCTGGGATCTATATGAACGACTGCCCCGGGAAACCGCGCGCTATGTTCCCCGTTTCCTGGCGACCCTGCATGTGCTCAACAATCTTGAAACCTACGATATGGATCAAGTCGTCGTCGACCAGCCAATGGAATTTGAAACGGTTATTGTCAACAAACAGGTCAGCCTGGGCAACGTTGCCAAATCCATTGGCGTCAACGAAAAAGCTTTAAAAGAACTAAATCCGGAACTACGTTATAAAATATTGCCCGGTGACAGCTATGACCTCAGGGTTCCATCCGGCTATGGAGAAATGCTGCTGTCGCAAATTGATCGCATACCGGTATCCCGTCCGCCCCAACGGGCGTATGTCTATCATCGTGTGCGTCATGGCGAAACGCTGTCGGTTATTGCACGAAAATATCGTACCAGCGTCGGCAGCATTATGCGGGCCAACAATATGCGTCGCTCGAATTATATTGTCGCCGGCAAGCGCTTGAAAATACCGCAACGCGGTTACCAGAAACAAAAAAATAAGGTAATTCCAAAACCCCGGAACGGCCAGGCAATCAGCCATACCGTCCGCAAAGGGGATTCGCTATATATTATCGCCAAACAATATGGTACGACCACTAAAAAAATTCAGGAACTCAATAATTTAAAAACAACCACACTTTACAAAGGGCAGGTGCTGACGATTTTTTCAGGCAAACCCCAAACGCCGCCTGCCGTTGACGGTCTCGCGACCTATGAAGTTCGAGCCGGCGACAGTCCGTTTATCATCGCCAAACGCCACAATATGCCGCTGGACCGTCTACTGTATCTAAACCAGCTTTATCCGGGAAAGAAAATATTTCCGGGACAAAAGCTGTATATCGAATAAATGCAGATGACAGAAAACGGAGGACAGAAGTCAGAGGCCGGATGACAGAAAGATGTGTTCGCTTCTGTTCACCTGTCAGGCAAAAGCAATTTAAAGAATCCGATTGCCAAACGCCGTTACTGCGGGGTTTGGCAATAATTTTTCCTGCTCGCCCCCTCATTCAATTCTAAGCAAGCTGCTTCGAATGAATTTTTGTACATTGCTATGCGTATCCGAATTGCACTTGCATGTCATTAGATTTCGAAGTAATATCAATTCACAATTTAACTAATCAACCAATCAACTATACAACGAATCTTCCATTCAACTATTCAACTGATTCTGGAGGTGACATGGCGAAATTATCTTTTAATCTGGAGGATAAGGTATTTGTGGTTACCGGCGGCAGCAGAGGCATTGGTTTGGAAATCGCCAAACTCCTGCTGGAACAAAAAGCCAAAGTCGTTATTTGCGGCAGGAAGCAGGAGGGACTGGATGAGGCCGGCCGGAAGCTTGATGGCGGTGAGGGATTAAAAGTCGTCCAGGCCCACGTTGCCAAAGCAGAAGAAGTCGACCGGCTTTTCGAAACCGCAATAGAAGCGTTCGGAAGCATTGACGGTCTGGTCAACAATGTCGGCATGAACATCGGCACCGGGGTCGTCGATGCCGATCCGGGCCTGTGGAATAAGATCATCGACAGTAATTTAAACGGTACCTTTCTGTGCGCCCGCAAAGCGGGTCAGATCATGCGGGAGCAGAAAAGTGGCAAGATTGTCAGCCTATCGTCGATTGCCGGCAGGCGCTCAGCGCCGTTCATGGGAATTTACGGCGTGGCCAAGGCCGGCATTGAGATGATGACCAAAGTCATGGCCCAGGAGCTGGCAGCGTTTAATATACAGGTCAATGCGATTGCACCCTGTATGGTCCGCACCAAATTCAGTGAACCCTTCTGGTCGAACGCTGAATTTTATGATCAAATCGTAAAAGCGATTCCCATGGGCAGAATAGCCGACCCGGCGGATGTGGCCTGGCCGGTTTTGTTCCTTTGTTCGGATGCATCTAATTTTATGACCGGTCAGACGTTGATGGTAGACGGCGGATCTAGCGCTGTTTAGGCCCATATCGGGTTTTTTCTGACAATATGTTGACAGAAAATCAAAGACGCAGGTAAGTCACCCCCAATCTATTGGCTTCCTGCGGACTAAAACACCCTTTAACATCGATCACCAGCGCACTGCCGTCGGCACACCTGCCGGCAATTTCCGCTAACCCGCTACCCCGGTAAACCTGGTGCATCACAGCCAGAATAACGGCATCCAGGTTTTCGATCTTTTCCAGGGGCTGCAATTGGATGTCATAATAGGATTGCGCCTCGTCCGGATCCGCTAAGGGATCGCTTACCAGAACATTCACCCCGTAATCTTTCAATTCGTCGATGATATCGACCACCCTAGTATTGCGCAGATCCGGCACATCCTCTTTGAACGTAAGCCCGAGAATGGCCACCCTGGCTCCGCGCACCTGTTTACCGGCCGCGATCAGCATTTTTACCGTGCGCTCGGCGATGTGCTTGCCCATGCCGTCATTAATCCGCCGCCCGGCTAGAATCATCTCGGGATGGTAACCTAATGCCTCGGCTTTGAAGGTCAGATAATAAGGATCGACACCGATGCAATGACCGCCTACCAGACCGGGCCTGAAAGGCAAAAAATTCCATTTGGTTCCGGCGGCTTCCAGAACCTCCAGGGTATCGATCCCCATATTGTCAAAAATTTTAGACAACTCGTTCATCAGGGCTATGTTTAAATCCCGTTGGGTGTTTTCAATAACCTTGGCAGCCTCGGCCACCTTGATAGAAGATGCTTTGTGGATTCCTGCCGCTACCACCTGGCCGTAAACATTGGCCAGCAAGTCGCAGGTTACCTCATCTGAACCGGAGACGATCTTCATGATTTTATCCAACGTATGTACTTTATCGCCCGGGTTAATGCGCTCCGGTGAATATCCGACCGTAAAATCCCGTTTGAACACCAGACCGGAGTTAGCTTCGAGAATCGGGATGCAAACCTCTTCCGTGGCGCCCGGATAAACAGTGGATTCAAAAACGATGCAGGATCCTGTCTGCAAATGCTTGCCGACGGTTGTCGAAGCGCCGCGCAGGGGGCTTAAATCAGGTATCCGATAATCATCGATTGGCGTTGGTACCGCGACAATAATCAGTTGGCAGGCCGCCAGGTCAGCCGGATTTTCGGTATATTTTAATTTGGCCGGATTGAGTTGATTGCCCGGCACTTCCAGGGTGCGATCAAATCCGGACCGAAGCTACTGAATTCGTTCGGTCTTTAAATCAAATCCGACAACCTCAAAATGGGTCGCCAGATGAACCGCCAGGGGTAAGCCGACATACCCCAGACCAACCACGGCAATTTTATTTTCTCCGGCGACCAATGACTCAAAAGTTAGCATAAGTGTGACTCTCCCAGGATTAATTTTCGAAACAGCGCTCAGCTTATAAAATTTATGAAACGCTATAAAAATACTACCACAAAAATTCATAAAATTCAGCAGATATTGTTTGGCGGTCAACCAGCTGAAGAGCAGCATACACCAGACTGAAATTCACAATAATGAAAACCTTGGTATTCGATTTAGTAGCGGGATTTATCCCCATTAGCGCTAAGTTTGATGGAAAATATTATGCACTAACGAACATGAATCCATTGCAGGTCAGAAAAATTTTAATCTGATTTCAGAGGAGTTTTAGGAGCTTTGTTTTCTCATTGTGGGTAAGGTGACGCCAGGCTCCCGGCGCAAGACGCCCCAACTTAATGTTGGCGACCCTGACCCGCTTGAGTCCGGCTACCTGATTGCCGATTTTGCGCACCATGCGCCGCACCTGACGGTTTTTGCCTTCTTGCAGTACTATCCGAAATCTGCTGGCAGAAACCCGTTGGATCCGAGCCGGACGCGTTTGGGTCTCCATCATCGGCAGACCTTGGGCCATTTTCCGCAGCGCACCGTCGGCAATGGGCTTGGTCACGGTGACATCATATTCTTTTTCGTGATCAAAAGACGGGTGGCTGAGTTTGTGATGCAGTCGGCCATCGTTAGTTAATAACAACAGGCCGGTGGAATCCTTATCCAATCGGCCAACCGGGTAGACCCGCCGGTCTATATCCACCAGATCGAGCACAATCTTTTGGCCCGGATGATCACAGCTTGTGACATAATCTACCGGTTTGTTCAAGGCGATGTAAATCAGGGGTTGGGAAAATTGGACCGGGTTGCCGTCTACCTCCACGAGATCCGCAGCGGAATCGACTTTCGTGCCAAGTTCAATAACAATTTGGCTGTTAACGGCTACCCGCCCGGCTTTAATATATTCCTCGCCCTTGCGGCGGGAGCAGACACCGGCCGCAGAAAGAAATTTTTGAAGTCGCATTAATGGCATGGTTGTTGGTTAATGAATATTTTCGATTGAATATTGAATATTTAATGAATTCTGGCCCTTTTAAAAAAGACGGAGCGAATCGACATCCGTAAATATTCAATTTTCAATTCCGGCTGGTCCGGTTCAGGTTCGGTAATCTGCATTAATTTTTACATAGTCAATGGAAAAATCACAGGAGAACACCGATGCAGAGCAGCTGCCCATTTTCAAATCTATTGTTATGTCATACTCGGACTGTTTAAGAATTTCAGTGGCCTCGGCCTCGGCTGCCGGGCCACATCCCAACCCGTTTTCGACCATCAAAACAGAACCGAACCGTATGTCAATTTTCTGAGGTCCGATCGGCACGCCTGCCCGGCCGGCGGCGGCCAGAATTCGGCCCCAGTTGGCATCCTCTCCGAAAAGGGCTGTTTTGGTTAAATTCGAATTGGCTACCGTATCGGCGATCTTGTGGGCTTCCGAATCGGATACCGCGCCCTTGATGACAATTTCGACCAGCTTCGTAGCCCCTTCAGCATCTTTGATCAGCCATTTGGCCAGGGCGATCAGGACATCGTCAAGAACAGCCTGAAACACCTCCTGCTGAGCCGAAGTCTTAATCTCGATACCCGAGACACCGCTTGCCATTAATAGCGCCGTATCATTGGTGCTCGTATCACCGTCCACGGTAATACGGTTCAGCGAGCGATTTACCGAGGCAACCAGCATCTGCTTGAGAACATCCGGTGTAGCCTGGATATCCGTCATGACAAAACAAAGCATGGTGGCCATATCGGGACGGATCATTCCAGCGCCCTTGGCCACGCCGGTTACCGTAAACGGCTTAGCGTCGAGCTCCCCGCGCCGGCTGATGAATTTGGGGACCGTGTCCGTGGTCATGATGGCTTCTGCAAGATTTATAACACCGTCTGTACGCATGGCATCAACTAGACCCGGAATTGCGCTTTCGATTTTTCCCACGGGCAGCGGCTCGCCGATTACGCCGGTAGAAGCCACCAAAACTTCATCTTCGGAAACATCCAGACCGTCGGCGGCAGACTTGGCCATCCGCATCGCAGCCTGCATGCCCTGATCCCCGGTACAGCAATTGGCATTGCCGCTGTTCACAATCAGGGCCCGGCACACACCTGCGGTAATTCGCTGCCGATCAAGCAGCACTGGTGCGGCCTGAACAAGGTTGCGGGTAAATACGCCGGCAACATTCGCAGCGGTTTCGGAATATATAAGTCCGAGATCTCTTAGGTTATTTTTTTTCAGTCCGCAAGCTACACCCGCGGTTCGAAAGCCCGGACACCCCATTTTTTCCATAGCAGATTTCCTCAATTCAATATGCCACACAATCCATAAGCTTGCAAAGATACGCTGCGCGGTGTTAGGGCCTCGGAAATAAATAAATGCACAATCTTGCTTGTCTTTTTGCCCGCCTTCAGCGTTGCACCAAAAGTCACATATCGATAATATGCTCCCCTTGGCGCGCCTGGAAGGCGAACAAAAATCCGGCGCAATCTATGTGTATTTATTTATTTCCGCGCCCTTATTTCAAGTCTATCAGTGCAATTTGTAAATATTTATGATAATAGCCAACCCTTATTTCGGAGATTGTTGATTCTTGTTTTGACGGCCCCGGTGTGAGATTCATTTGACAGAATTCACCCGTATTGTCAATCTGCAAGAATCCCGTATCGAATTTCCATCGGGTTCAATAAGCAACTACTATGAAAAACGAATCTTTAAAATGCAGTCGCTGCAAACACCGGCTCCAAATATTCAAAGCATGACGGTCGGTATATCTGCTCTGCAGGTCCTGTGGTGCCCGGTATACGCTGACAGCCTATAGGGATATGATCAATGATGAACTTGGTAACGAGCTGGCGGATGTCAGGTGTGACAAAATTTAAGCCAATGAACCGATCAGGCAATAAATATTCAGAAAAAAGGGATTATGACGTCTAATGGTCTTCAACAGCCTTTTTCCGGTTTTTGCCCTGATTCTATCCGGTAGCTTGTTTAAACGTTGCGGGTTAACGAATGATGTTTTCCTGCAAACTTCGGACAAGCTTATCTATTATATTTTTTTTCCGCTGCTGCTTTTTTGGAAGATCGGCGGTTCGTCGACTGGACTTTTCAGCAACTCCGGATTGTACAAATCGGTCATCTTCGCCGTGCTGATCGTTTATGGATTGAGCACGGCCTTCATTGTTCTTTTCAAAATTTCTGATTTCAAGGTGGGCTCCTTCTCCCAGAGCTGCTACCGATTTAACTCCTATATCGGGGTAGCCATCGTCTTAAGTGCGCTGGGCGAGGAGGGAATCCAGCATTTCGGAATTTTAATCGGGATGATCATCCCGGTCATTAACGTGCTGTGCGTGACGATGCTGATATTGTTCTCCGGAGAAAAAGCGCAGCCGGTCCAGCGTTTGAGACAAATTATCAAAGGCTTAATTTCCAATCCGTTGATCCTGGCGTGTATCAGTGGGATCCTCTACGCCAATTTTGTGAATGGTTTTCCCCCGTATATCGACGGCACGCTGCAGCTGTGCTCATATGTGGCACTGCCGCTGGCTATGCTCTCGATCGGTGCGGCATTATCCCTGACAAGCATCAAACATCATTTCAAATTATCTCTAATTGCGTCGGTTTTTAAATTGTTGGTGCTGCCGACCGTCGGTTACTTATTACTAGTGAAATTCGGCGTCACCGGGGTTGCCTTTAAAGTGGGGCTGATCTATTTTGCTTTGCCTACCTCACCGGCGCTATATATCCTTTCATCCCAACTCAACAGTGACACCGAACTTGCCTCGGCGGCCATTGCGCTGTCTACCATTTTGTCATTTTTTTCGCTGACGGCCGCTTTGCTGCTATAATAGGGCAGGTAAATAAATGCTCAAAAATTTTAAAATCATCATCGAATACGATGGCACCCGGTATCATGGATGGCAGCGCCAGACCGATGACCGCACAATACAACAGGAAATCGAAAATGCCCTGTCGACCATGATGGCCGGCCGGGTCACGCTATACGGCTCGGGCAGAACCGACGCCGGGGTGCATGCTTTCGGTCAGGTGGCCAATTTTCTTTGCGAATCCGATTTGTCAGCGGCAGTATTTCAAAAAGGCCTCAACAGCATCCTGCCTGACGATATTGTTATCAAAGACTGCCGGCTCGTGGGTGAAGAATTTCATGCCCGCTATGATGCTAAAAACAAAATTTATCACTATCAGATAATAAATCGCAAAGTACCGTCGGCAATAGGAAGACAATACACCTGGTTCATCAGAAGGAAACTGGACACGGCCGCCATGCGGACAGCCATTTCACATATTATCGGAAATCATGATTTCAAATCGTTTGAAGCCACGGGCAGCTCCCGCTCACATACCACCCGCAACATAATGTCAGCCGACCTGATTGAACACAAAGATGGCTCACTCATTTTCAAAATAGAGGCAGACGGATTTTTACGCTATATGGTCAGAAATATTGTCGGAACCCTGGTGGATGTCGGACTCGGAAAAATCACGCCCGCCGAGTTTAACGACATTCTGGCATCCAAAAATCGCAGCAACGCCGGGGCGACCGCCCCGGCGCACGGATTGTTTTTGATGGAAGTTAAATATTGAGTTGAATGGCTGAGTAATTCGATAAAACAGTTTGGTTTGTTGAACCTGTTGAGTTGATCATTGTTTCCGGACCGATGACTATCACCGATCTTTTTGCCGATGTGCACGATAACAACCCTAACAAGTACAAGCCAGACCATAGGGAAATTAAACCACGAAGAAGACGAAGACCACAAAGGTAAAAATTAAATTAAGGACTTTATGATTTTTTCGTGAACTTCGTGGCCTTCGTGGTGAAACAGGTTTTTTCATAAAATGCAAAGAGTTTACCAGACTCTAAACATCCAAAGTGGCTCGGAGTCAAAATTTCTTGGCCACGGCCCGAATGCTCTCGTCGGCGGCAGCGATCGTATCGTCAATGTCCTGATCGGTGTGCTCGGTGGATAAAAACCAGCGTTCGAATATACCCGGATGGCAATAGACGCCGCGTTTCTGCAACTCAGCGTGAAAGGCGCTGAAAATGTCCTCGCGCACATAGCCCACGGTATCGCGGTAGTTGTACAAGCGATCGATATCGCTGTCGCCGATGAACACCTGGAACAACGGTCCAATGCCCTGACCGAAGCAGTGGAAGCCGGCATCGCGAATGACCCGCACGAGTCCGTCGCGCAGGCGCTCGGATAGTTCGAACAAACGCGGGTACATGGTCTCCTTGTCCCGCTCGATGCGTTTCAATACGGCATCGGCGGCGGCCAGTGCCAGGGGGCTGGCGGTATAGGTGCCGCCGTGCATGACCTCATTTTTGGCCTCGATCTCCATGACCTCCTTGGTGCCGCCGAAACAGGCCACCGGAAAACCGCCCCCGATGACTTTTGCAAAGGCCGAAATGTCGGGTTTAATGTTATAATACTCCTGAGCTCCTCCCGGGGCGATCCGAAAACCGGTCATCACCTCATCGAAAATCAGCAGTATTCCGTACTGTTCGGTGATCTTGCGCAGCCCCTCCAGATATCCGTCCACGGGCGGAATGACACCACAGTTGGCCAGGGCCGGCTCGATCAATACGGCTGCGATCTCGAAATGGCGTTCACGGATGGTTTTTTCGATCACTTCAAGATCATTGAAAGGCTGGATGATCAGCTGGTCCACGAAGGCCTGGGGCATGCCGGTGCTATCCGGCAGCCCCCGGGGCGCGTTGTGGCGGCCGGCGGCCATGGTCAGCGCGGGATGATAGCTGACAAAGTGCAGATCGCTCCAGCCGTGATAGGCTCCCTCGAACTTGATAATCTTGTCTTTGCCGGTGTAAGCCCGCGCCAGGCGTATGGCTGCCATGGTGCTTTCGGTGCCCGAACAGGTGAAGCGAATCAGGTCCACCGATGGCACCAGACGCTGGACCGCCTCGCCGACCTTGTAGTCGAGCTCATGCGGAAAGCTGAAGTGGAATCCCTTGGTGCTGATCTGTTCCACCACGGCCTGGACGATGTCGTCGGGGGAGTGGCCGAATATCAACGGGCCGTAGCCGAGACAGTAGTCGATGTATTCGTTGCCGTCCACATCCCAAATCCGGGTACCGGCGGTGTGGTCAATGCACAGTTCAATTCCGGCGCGCAGGCGAGCGTAGGAACTCTCTCCGCCGGCGATGCTGCGCCCGATACGTTCAAACAATTCCTGTGAGCGTACAATGTTGTGTTCGATCATGATAACCTCTTGAATTTAAATTGTTTCAAAAAATTAGATCCCGGTTTCTCGCTGGAACAAAAACTGAGACACTCTTACACTATAATTTTACCAAATCCAAGCTTTATTAGTATTCATTTTGCTCACTGCGCTTTGCGCCGTGCCATTGCAGTCCGAAATCCAATTTCTACAATTCGCAATCGAATAATTCCGCCTTCCCACTCACTGCTTTTCTTCCGCTTCTTCCTCAAGCGCAGCCTCGTCAACGGCCTTCATATCTTGAATCTGCTGATTGTAAAAGGCAATCACCTCGCGCCGATTCAGCATTCCGATCAGTTCTGTATGATCATCTTCTTTAACCACCGGCAAACTATCGATATTTTTGGTGGTGAATTTTTTTAATACGATATTTAAATCCTCGGAAGGGGTTGTCACGATAATCTCCGAGGTTCCGATATCTTTCATAACCACCAGACGTTCGATCTCCGGCGAAAAAAGCACGCCGCGCACATCATTGATGGAAAAAATACTGCTCAATTTCTTGTGCTGATCCATCACCGGGAAATAGTGCTGGCTGGATTCCGAGAAATAGCTCTTGAAATCCGAAAACGTCATGTCCTGGGGAATCAGAGTAACTTCCCGGACCTGATCCATCACATTTTTTACCTTTATGGTTTGCAAAATATCGACAAAAAAATCACCGGCATGGGCCGGAGAGTCGAGACGGCTTTTCACTTGGCGGTGAAATATGGTCCAGCGCTGGGAAACCAGGTATGCCACCGTGCACACCGCCAAACTGGGCAGCAGTAAATGATAGGAATTCGTCATCTCACTGACAAAAATAATAGTGGAAATCGGCGTATTGGATACAGCGGTAAAAAAACCGGCCATCCCAACCACCACAAAGGCTCCGGGCTCGGCGACAATACCGGGCATAATTTGGTGAAAAAATTTTCCGACGGCTCCGCCCATAGCGCCGCCGATGACAATCGACGGGCCAAACACACCGCCGCTACCGCCGGAGCCAATCGAAAAAGAGGTGGTCAAAATTTTACCGATAGCCAAAAATAATAGAAATGGAATGGTCAATTCGTTATGAATCGCCATCTGCGCGAAACCGTATCCGAAGGCCAGGGTTTGGGGCAGGAAAAACCCAATGATCCCGGTGCAAAGTCCCCCGATGGCCGGTTTTATGTGATTGGGAATTTTTAGTGAATGAAAAAATCCGGTAATGCCATAAAATGACTTTACGTAAAAGGCTCCAGTTGCCGCCAAAACCAGGGCTAATATGACATAAGGCCCTAATTCGAGAGGATTTTGAAATTTAAAATCGGGCGATTCAAATAAAGATCCCCAACCAAATACCAGGCAAAACAGACAATAGGCCACCACCGATGAAATTCCGGCAGGAATGATCACCTCGGATTCAAATTCGGGATCCCGGTAAAGAACCTCGGCCGCAAACAAGGCACCTGCCAGCGGCGCCCTGAAAATGCTGCCGACTCCGGCAGCCACACCTGCCGCCATCATGATCCGGCGCTCACGACGCGAAAGCTTAAATTTAGTCGCCAGAAAAGATCCAAAACCGGCCCCGATCTGGGCAATCGGGCCCTCCCTTCCTCCTGATCCTCCGGTCGTCAGCGTAATGGCGGATGCAAGGGTTTTAACAATCGGCACTCTGGCACGAATCAAACCACCGGTATTATGGTAGGCGTTGATGGCGGCATCCGTTCCGTGGCCTTCGGCTTCCGGTGCAAAGGTATAGACGAGCCACCCGCTTAAAATACCGCCGAATGCAGGCAGCAGCAGCAGAATCCAGCGGTTAAATTCGCGGGTGCTGGGAGGGAACAGATGATGTTCACCGGCCGGAGCCGGCGGCCGGTATCCGGCCATCACATCCATAAAAATATGGATCCCGACCTGGCACAGGTAGTGAAAAATGATGGCGCCGATGCCGGCGATGATCCCGATGCCGATAAAATACAAGGTCCACATGCCGGCGCGGGATACCCTGTCAGAAAGATCCTGACCTAAAATTTTATAAAAATGCTGTTGGATTTGTTTCAAAAATGATGCCTCCATAATTAATGCTGAGCATAAAATGTTTTTATCGGATATCAAGATCAAAAGTGTTCTCACCACGCCGGATATTTATTTCTCAGGGTGGAGTAATTATATCTTGATGGCGCTATTCGTCGGTGCTATAGGAAGCAGTAAACGCTCCGGAAAATATAATTACGAAATTCATAAATACCAGAAGAAAAGGATAGCTAATAATGACCGATTTCACTATGCTAAGCAACCCGGATCTTAAGCAACTCAGGGAGGATCTGTTGGTGCAGTACCGCGAATTTAAATCTCATAGCCTCAAACTGGACATCACACGCGGTAAACCATGTTCCGAGCAACTGGACCTAGCCCTTGATATGCTGGATTGTGTCAACAGCAAAAATTACTTAACCGCAGAAGGTACCGACAGCCGAAATTACGGCGGTTTGGACGGAATTCCCGCAGCCAAAAAATTATTCTCCGATTACTTGGAAGTGCAGCCCGAAGAGCTCATAATCGGCGGCAATTCCAGCCTCAACTTGATGCATGACGTTTTCATGCGAGCCATTGTCAAGGGCGTCAGCGAAGACGCCCCGCCCTGGGGCAAACTGCCTGAAATTAAGTTTCTTTGTCCCAGCCCCGGCTATGATCGCCATTTCTTTATCTGTGATTATTTAGGCATTAAAATGATACCAGTCGCGATGGATGATCACGGTCCGGACATGACTGCCGTTGAAAAATTAGTGGCCGCAGACGAAAGCATCAAAGGAATCTGGTGTGTGCCCAAATACAGCAACCCAACTGGAGCTGTCTATTCCGATGAAGTTGTCGAACGCCTGGCCGAGATGGATACCAAAGCCCCTGATTTTCGTATATTCTGGGATAATGCCTACACTGTACATCACCTCGATGACCAACCGGCCCGTTTGAAAAACATCCTGGACGCCTGTAAGAAGGCCGGCAACCCAGAGCGGGTATTCATGTTCGGTTCAACATCCAAGGTGGCCTTTGCCGGCAGTGGGCTGGCCATGATGGCCGGCAGTGCAAAAAATATGTCCCTGGCCAAAAGACAAATCGCATTTCAAACCATTGGCCCGGATAAGTTAAATCAGCTGCGACACGTGGCTTTTTTTAAAAATATGGTTGGCATCCAGGATCATATGAAAAAGCACACCATGATCTTAATCCCGAAATTTAATGCCGTGCAGGAAGAATTGGAATGCGCGCTGGGCGGCAAAAAGATTGCGAATTGGAGTCAACCCAAGGGAGGGTATTTTGTCAGTATCGATACGATGGATGGGTGTGCCGCTGATGTGATTCGACTGGCGGCTGAGGCGGGTGTAAAATTAACCCCGGCCGGTTCCACTTATCCGTACATGCAGGATCCGCTGGATCGAAATATTCGCATCGCACCGTCTTTTCCGCCACTGGCGGATATCCGTTCGGCAATGCAACTGGTGGGAATCTGCATTCAGCTGGCCAGTATTGATAAACTAATTACTCCGCCCTGAAATTTTTAATTACAGGCCAGGATAGAATATCATGCTCCGTTTAAAATTTATGCAGAGGTATTGTTGTTTTTCGGACGGATTAATTAAATATTCAATCTTCATTTTTCAACGGGTGAAAGGCGGGAAACGTACCCCGCCCGATTGATGAGCGGGGTTTACCGTTTGATCGCAAGCAGGTTTATCGGCGAGCTCTTTTGGAAGCTTTGAGCGGATTGATCTTGGTTTTGCTGCCAACTGATGCTGAACTGACATGGGAAGCCAGGTTACAGTTACCGTTTTTCCACTTCATTTCCGGCTCCGGGCATGCGGTGCAATACCAACCGGATGAATATTCGGATCCACGGTTGCAACCCTGGCACTGCTCGGTGATCTGATGGCAAATCCCGCCGTTGTATGAACACCCATCGGTAGACATAAACGGGCACTCCATACCTTCTTTAATGGTTGTACAAATCATTGGAATCACCCCCTTGATAGAGAAATTTTGTATAAAAAAAGCCGGGAGTGAATTAAACCCGGCTAACACCGAAAATTTAAAGTTGGCGGAATATAATGGTACCAACTTTGATTGTCAATAGAAATGTTACAATATTATTTAAATTTCTTCAGCCATAATACCTGTTGTCATAAATATATTCCGTTTGGTCTGGGTTACTGGCAGGTAGAGTTATTTTCGCCTGGAGATCTACACCATGATTTAAGAACCGACGGTATCGGAGCCTTATTGTGCCATACGATCTAAGCGCACTTGATTTTTTTGCTGTAATCAATAACAAAAAATAGAGCAATAATTAGGATGCAGCCAAACCATGCTGGAAATACATGTTTGTATTTTCTGAGACCGGTTTGGAGGTAGTTAGAGAATTGACTAAATAAAATAAATGCCTAAGTTGCCAAAAGCGAAAACTTTCTGACTGTACCTATGTGGGTGATCCGTTTCCTACACTTAATTAGAATCATCTTAAAAGATGGATTTAGGTATTACCGGCAATAGCAACTTTCCTGCGACGCCTCGGGACGTACTATGAATGATCACTTGAATGACAGAGGATCAACGACAGACTCCGGTGCGATTATCCAAAAGGCCATCGAGGTATTGAAGATTGAAGCCGACGGAATCATGAAGTTGATCGACCGAATTGATGACAATTTTTCAAAAATGGTCGAGTTAATCTGCAATACCGGCGGACGAATTATAATTAGTGGTATTGGAAAATCAGGGATTATCGGCCGCAAGATTGTCGCCACCCTTAACAGTACCGGAACCCGATCATTATTTTTACACCCTGTCGAAGCCATGCACGGCGATCTGGGACAGGTAACCCCCGATGACATTTTCATTGCGCTGTCCAAGAGTGGGGAAACCGATGAATTAAATATTCTGCTGGCCAGTATCCGCCGCATCGGCTGCAAAATAATCGCCTTTACCGGTGAAAAAAATTCTAATATGGCGACTCACAGTGACATTGTCATTGATGTGGGGGTAAGCAGTGAGGCCTGTCCGCTGGGTCTGGCGCCGACGGCCAGCACCACCGCCCTATTGGCCATGGGAGATGCGTTAGCGGTCGTATTGCTGGAGAAAAAAAAATTTAAATCAAGTGATTTCAAGCAGTATCATCCCGGAGGATCCCTTGGGCAACGATTGGCAGCCGAAATCAAAGATTTTATGATCTCCCCCATATCGCACCTTTGCGTTGCCGAGGGTACACCGATGACGCAAGCCGTCAAGGCTGTAGACCACGGTGGGCTGGGTGCAATTTTGGTGGTCAACCATCAAAACATGCTCAGCGGCATCATCACCGACGGCGATATCAGACGAATGGTGGTATCCGAGCGAACCATAGCCGATCTTGCGGTGGAGGATGTTATGACTGAAAACCCAAGGACGCAGTGGGAAAACGCCCCGACCTATGATGCCTTATATATAATGGAACAGCACCAGATCACCGTGCTGCCCATAGTCGATTCCGAAGGGCAAGTTAAAGGAGTTATACACCTTCATGATATATTGGGAAAAGGCGAGTTTAAATTTAATGGAGCTTAATTTGTGGGAGTTATATGAACACTGGAACCATAATCACCGAAATTCATAGCCTTGGTGAGGCGAAGATCTCTACCCCGGTTCAAAGGAGAGCGGACGGCACCGATGGCATTTGTTATGTTACCGACCATGATCGGGTCGTCATCGAAATCGATGACCGCCAAATTGCCCGGATGGTTAATGAGGGCCAAAGTTTATCCAGTTTTGAACTGGCGGGTCCACGACGTCAAATCTTTTTTGATCCGAGCAAATTAAAGTGTGCTTTGGTATCTTGCGGTGGTCTATGCCCGGGCTTAAATGATATTATCCGCTCGATGGTGCTGGAATTGCACTATGGTTATGGGGTTCGTAACATATTTGGGATCCGCTATGGCCTACAGGGGTTTATCGCCGGATATGGGCATGATCTGATTGATCTGACCCCCGAAACTGTCACCAATATTCACGACCGCGGCGGAACTGTGCTGGGCTCGAGCAGAGGCCCCCAGGATATTGATGAAATAATCGACAGCCTGGAGCGAATGAATATTGGTTTGCTTTTTATGATCGGCGGCGATGGAACATTGACGGCTGCCGGACGCATCGCTGAAACTATTTTAGAAAGAGGTTTGAAGATCGGTGTTGTCGGAGTTCCCAAAACCATTGACAATGATATTCACATGGTCTCGCGATCATTTGGATTTGATACTGCTGTTGATGTGGCCACCAAGGCCATTATCAGTGCCAGCAACGAAGCCGAAGGCTATCCCAACGGCATTGGATTAATAAAACTGATGGGGCGCCATGCAGGCTTTATTGCTGCAACCGCTGTTTTGGCCCAGCAGGACGTTAATTTTGTGCTGATTCCTGAAGTTGATTTTGACCTGGATGGCCCCGCTGGTTTGTTTGCTGCCCTTGAGAAACGTCTGGCCGAGAGAAAGCATGCGGTGATCGTAGTGGCGGAGGGTGCGGGTCAGAAATTTTTTGCCGAGGACAATAACGACCGCGATGCTTCCGGAAATATCAAGCTGAGGGATATCGGAGTATTTATTAAAGAAGCCATCGACACCCATTTTGCTTCCAAAAATATCGAAATATCGATTAAATACATTGATCCCAGCTACATGATCAGAAGTCTTCCGGCAAATGCCAATGACCGCGTATTTTGCAATTTTTTAGGACGCAATGCAGTGCACGCCGGGATGGCCGGCAAAACGAGTATGCTGGTCGGCCACTGGAACGACCAGTTCGTCCATGTACCGATGGAACTGAGCGCCGGTAAACGAAAAACCGTGAAACCCACCGGCAGTTTATGGCGCAGCACCCTAGAAGCCACCGGTCAGGGAACGCTGAAAAACGGGCAATGAATGAATAATTTCAAATGAATAATGAATAATTAAGGTTCGCCTTCGGCGGTTCAATTTAAAATGGCCTATCAATAATTTGACTGAGCGAAGCCACTCCCACAATTATTCACTATTCAATAGTCATCAGTCATTAGTCATTTCCGCCCTGGTTTACTCCAACTCCACAAAGTGCTTGCCTTTTATCCTTAAAAGGTGCAGTTTCTTTTGCACCTCTCCATTTTCATCAAAACGGGTAATTCCGGTTGTACCCGGAAAATTGTCCAGATTAAGCAACTCGTCTCTGATTTCATTGCGATATCGGATATGGGGCCGGCTAACCACATGGAATAGTATCAATGCAGAATCGAAAACAACTGCTTCGATAAAATCAGGCTTTTCCTGATACGTCTCCTCGAATTTTGCAACAAAATTTTGGACTACGGGAGAAGTGCTTTCAGCAAAAAAGCCATCCGCCAAGACGGCACCCTGCACGTATTGATCGGCTATCCTGATAAGGGCATCGGAGTGCCAGAGATTGGTGCCGAGCAAATAAACGTCTTTAATATCGAAATAGGCCAACTGAGGAACGATCAGTCCGGCCAAACCGGGTGAATCAGGGATAAAGATAGCGTCAAAATCGACAATTGGTTCCGGCTCTTCTTCCTCTTCTTGCGCTTCCTCCGAATTACTATCAAAGCCCTCTTCGAGATTCCTTTCATCGGTATCTGCAAAATTTATTTGTGGATCCCCTTCTTCAGCGAAATCATTTTCGATTTTAAGATCTTCCGGTATTTCATAATAAAGCCCAACAAGTTTTTTGATGGGCTCCGAAAAATCTGTTTGCTTGGGTTTATATGCTTCAACGCCGACTACCTGCCCGCCCAATTCAATGAGCTCGTCCCAGAACAGATTCATAAAAGTCAGGCCGTAGTTTTCATCCGGATAAAGAATCGCAAATCGATACAATCCCAGTGACTCGACCGTAAAGGCTGTCAGCGCCTGCACCTGCATTTTGGGGGTAATAAAATTCCTGAAAACCTTGTCGCCGATTTCAGGGATACCATCTTTTTGGGTAAGAGTAATGATCGGGATTCCCATCCGCTGAGCTTCACGGGCAGCAACACCCGAGGTTACAATGGGTCCGAGAATGGCGGCGACCTGTTCCTGATACAACTCTTCAAGCGCCATAATTGTTTTATCCGGATCGGCACCGGTATCTTTGATACTGATATTGATCGGCGGGTTGTCTCCCCGGATGCTGAAGTGATCCATGGCCAATTCGATACCTTTCAATGCTCGAAAACCGAATTTTTCATAGGGGCCACTTAAAGGCAGCAGAACACCGATTGTGTTTTGCTTGAAAACAGCATTTTTCTTAATTTCATCAATCAGGCTTTCAACCAGAATTCGATTTTCATTATCCGGGTATTTTCTGATAAATTCGGCCAAGACGTCTAGCGCGTCATCATATTTTTCTTCCAAAGCATAATTCAAGCCCAATTGATATAACAAAAAGTCCCCGGGCAGACTATCGTCGGGGTGATTGACAAGTATAGCGATATCGGCCGTGGCAAGCCGGGCAATGGCTTCTCTGAGCTTATCGAAAATCGATTGCTGCTCCAACTCGCCGGCATGCTCACGGGCGCGCACGTAGTTATCAATGGCGTCAATTGGAGAGTCTATCGCCAAATAGGCATCTCCCACAAGCGCGTAGGTTTTGAAGATATAAAAAGTTGAATCGAGCCGCTGCAAAGTAGCGGGTGCGAGTTGGATCACATCCGTAAAGCGTCCTTGTTGATAATAAGTATACAATTCCGCCACCAGCGCATCCGGAACCATGGAATTTGATGGATATTCGGCAGGGATACGACGATAGGCAGACCGTGCGCTTTCGTATTCGCCGTTGAATGCGTATATAAACCCAATTCTCATCAGTGCTGCAGCAGCCAGCGATTCGTCCTCGAATCGCCGGCTATACTCAAAGTAGAGAGGCAAAGCTTCGGCATATGAGCCGGCTTCAAAAAAAGTTTCAGCCCTGAAGAAAAGCTCAGCGTCTTCTCCATGCCTGGTAGAGTCAGGTGTTACCGCAGTTTGCGTAGTACATGACCAAATCAAAAAGATGACACTATAAAGTATAATTGCGTGCTTAAGCTTCATAAGTCCCAATAAGTAGTTTAGGCATTGTAGGCGGTTGATGTTATTTTAGGCATTTGTATCAAATGAACCATAACCCGCTGAGATTCTTCTTAGTTTACACCACAATCCTTGTTTGTCAAATGATATCTTGATATCTTTTTTGAATCGATCGCAGAACATTGAGGTAATATTCCTCAACTTTTCAGCGCACTGGACGATATAAGATAATGCATGGTATTAAGCGCCGATTATACCATAATTTGCATTAACTTGGCACACATTGTGGATTGTAGGATCCAATAGCATGATCCGATCGCAGGACATGTGGATTGCTAATTGGGATCAGAATTATGCAGCTTCTTCCGAGGTGAAAAATTTTAAATTCTCATAAAGGAGGATAACCATTTGCAGATAATAAATATTTTTATATTGCTGGTCGTCGTTTCAATTGCAGCTCCAGCTCCGGCTGAAATTTATGAATATGAGGATGAATTGGGTAATGTCTATTACACTGACGATATCAATGAGGTTCCTGAGGATCAGAGGGATTCCTTCGAATCCAGTCTCGAGTATGAGTCGGACATCCAGGCTGAGGAAGCAAATATGGATTCTGAACTCGAGAGTAGCTACGATGATGTACTGGAGGTGATGCAGGGTATCGAGGATGATAGCGACGATAATGAAGATGTCGCCCACAAAGATGGTGGCGGTTTATTGGACGAATCTAATGATGCGGAAATAAAACTGGATATCGACCTTAAAGGTTTGGAATCTCTGAAAAAAGAAATCGATAAAGAATATGCTGCTTTGGTCAAAGAAAAGGAAAAACTTGCGAAAGAACAAAAAGAACTGACAACTAAAGAAGATATATTAAGATTTAACGCCAAAGTTGAAGACCTGAGTAAACGAGCTGATGCCTATGCCCAAAAAGGGAAACATTACAAAGAGCAGGTCGAGGCATATAACGAACGGGTAAGCCAGAGAAACGCTGAATTATATCAGAAAAAAGAGCAGCCTTAGGTTACGGTCCCCAGCCAATAGATGGCTAAACTAAAATATATCAGAGTGTTCTAGCGTCTCGATACCAGTACTAAAATGTTAGAGGATTTAGCAAAAGCACCCCAACTTTTAACCTTTATTCCAGCACTCCGACACTCTAATACTTCGAAATTTTGATGTCTTGAAAGCATTTTTTCACTTAAATCCGCTTTATCCTTGACACATTAACCCATTCTTTCCTATTCTATTAGTCAAAATTGCCATTCTGCATTAATTTGGCTGATAGCCGCAAACTATATTGTTGCTAAAATTTTTTGATTCACCTCCAGTATCGAGTGAGGCTAACCGCAATTGGCCCTTGACCAAAATAGTGACTTAATGCCTGTATCCGTCTACAGGGATAACGTCGCCGGCAACCAGTTGATTCCCTGGTATCCGGAACAAAACCAGGTTATAACTTATACGTCGAAGCCTTCGCGCATTGTATCGCTTTCAAGTGAAAGCGGAACAAAGCGACACACCCTATTTCTTCCACCGTCTTATTCCAACGATGATATTCAGCATGAACTTCCAAAATCTGCCTATAACTCCAGCCGCCGTCTTGAAACACCGAAAATGAATCAGGTCGGTTTACTAATCAATATTTATGCTTAACTTTTCCTTCTGATTTACTTGATAGGCTACCTCGATACAAGTGGAACAAAAATTCCCTTCTATTGACCTTTTCGATAAGAACAGTGATACAAATAAAAAACTATACATCAAAAAAGGAGTTTATGACATGGCTGAAACTAACATAGGTAAGTCCTCAGATTTTGAAAAGGCATTGCAGATTGGTCGACCGCCGAACGTGGTCAAATGCTTTCCCAACTCCAGAGCTCTGATTGTCAGTGGAAAATTCATTGATCGAGCCATGCTTGCTAAGGGCAACGCGATCGCCATCGCTGCCAACGGTAGAAACAGCTTTGTGATCCGGGGTGCTTTACAGGCCGCCCAGCGGGCGAATGCAGCCCTGATCATTGAAATTGCTAAGTCGGAAGGCGGCGGCAATGCATACTGTGCTGTAAATTATTGGAATATGGCTAGAATTGTTGATGCAGTTTGCAATGAATTGGGCATCACCATTCCGGTGGCGATTCACGCCGATCATTACGGGTTGAAGAGTGACCAGGATGTTGAGGCCGCAAAAATTGAAATTCCCTCTTTGTTTGAAGCAGGCATTACTTCGATCGCCATTGATGCATCCCACATGCCGGACGATAAGAACCTGCTGGCCAACCTTGAATTGAATTCTTATATACCTGGTTGGGCCGGGCTTGAAACAGAGATCGGCGAAATAAAAGGAAAAGAGGGTCTGTCGACAGCCGAGGAAGCGCTGTTTCTCATCCAGGGATTAAACGCCCACAGCATTTTCCCGGATTGGATTGCCTTGAACAACGGCACAACTCATGGCATCGAAGCCAGCGATAAGGGCATCCAGGTTGAACTGACCGCCCAAATTCACAATGCTTTGAAAAACTATCACGTCTCAGGTGCCCAACACGGCACCTCCGGTAATAGCTCGGAGCGCCTGCGGGAAATTGCATCAAAAACCACCACCACCAAAGCGAATGTGGCCACCGCCCTTCAAATGATTTCCTGGGGCCTTGAGGTCAATGACTACGGCAATGCCCAGTTGGACGACCAGAGCAACTTTATTAAGGTAAAAGACCAGGGTGTTTCCGAAACGTTGTGGTCTGAAATGGTCACCTATGCACAAGAACAGGGGTGGCAAGCCGGAAATTTTAAAAAACTAAATTTACCGTTTGAGAACAAATTGATAGGTCAGGCCAAAGAAATCAAACTTCGCATGGTCCGAAGAGTGGAAGATTTCATATACAACATGCTGGTCAGTGTCTTTAACGCTGAAAATACCGCCTCCCTGGCCGTGGAGGCCATTCTTGATGCCGGATCCTATGATGCCGGTTCGCCAGCGAAACGCATAGAAGATCCCGCCCGCTGGACGACCGAACAAATCATCGAACGTGCCGCCACCATCCAAAGCGACAAAGGGCCGGAAGGAGATTTTGATGATTAGACTTACCGGGTCATTTCATTAACATCATGTTATGACTGAGATTATGGTTTCAGGTGTCAGAGGGCTGGAGCAAGTAATGTAAAACCTAAAAGCGAACTTAGTTCGCTGCACTCGGAATTGGAATAATGGATTGATGGAATATTGGGTACATTCTTGTTCCATCTGGTCGAAAAATAATACGGTTCAAGGGATAAACAAACCATGGATCGAAAAAACATCAACCGAGGATTTAATAACCCAGAGTTTGGCAAGATGCTGTTTCCCTTTATGTCTTTGCCTGTAAAATATTTACCAACCTTGCATTCGAAGTACTGTAAAAATTGACCCCAATAGCCTTGATCCAAACGCAGAAGTTATGTGGGTTTGACCAATAATCCATGATTCCAACATTCTATCATTCCATGCAGGCGACATAAAACTAGCGTCGTTAAAAGCTGCATGATTTCAATGTATTATAGAAATTCCGAGACGTTATATATCTCGATATCCCAGCCTCTCAAATCTTCTCGATGGATAGGTTGATGACGTATCAAAGCTGTTGCGTATAGGCAACGATACACGGCTCAAATGGCGGTATACTTTTTGACACCGCAGCCGCCTTCCTGACACCCGAAACCTGTAATTGCCTTTGACATGGAACCTACTCTTTATACAATTTTTCCTAAAGTCCGCCACTTAGGGAACCGATAAACAAGCCAGGGGGTAATCGGAATGTATGTTCCAAGCTATCAGATGCACAATGTATTAAATGTCTACAGCAAGCAGCTTAGACAGGCAATGGTTTCAGAAGTAAAAGGCAAAATGCCGGAGAAAAGACAATCGGATCGAATTAATTTATCGTCTGAAGAAAAACGCCAGGCTATGATCGAAAAAGTCTCTAAGGGCATTTTAAACAAAATTTTCAGTATTACTTTGCCAAGCGAAAGCGCGCAACGAAACACTGAATACGCAAATATCAATCCGGATAGTAGAGCAATGCCGCACAAAACAGAAAAAAAACTTTTATTTTTAATGCAATAGATTCGATAAATCAAAAAAGTACCAATACGCTTTCTGTTGATGGTTCCAGTTTCTTGGTTCAGCAGCTTGATCAGTTAGCAAAAAAGGAAAGCGACAAGAAAACGGAATCCTGAATCTAAAAATCGGAGACTCGATTCGTCTGTGGGGGGCTGTGGAGGGCAGATGACGGGTAAGCGTTCAACTAAAGGAGGACCAAATGATAAACGCAATTGGGGAGGCCACAAGGCGGCAATTTGTTCGCACGAGTTACTATGACGAACTGTTCTCTAAGGATCAGGAAGCTAAAAAAGCCGATAAAGTCAAGGAACCGCGCCCGGTTGAAAAAAGTGACGATAGCCAAAAATCAGAGATGGGATTTAGAGCAAGATACAATAATAAGTACCGCAACAGACTCGAAGATGGCCAGTTGGTCGTGGAACAATATGATGAGGCCGGCAACTTGATCAAAAAAACGCCGCCGGGGTATCTGCCCTTTGGGGAAACGGCATAATTCCAAGGCCGCACTTTAATTAGAAAACCAGGCCGGGTGAGCGGTCGGCCGGCATCGACCGTCAAGGCGGCAATCAAGTTGTCTAAGTCCATCGATTCATAAATACGATAGCGTATTTATTCACTCAGGACTTAGTGTTGAGTGAGCAGTAGTAATGAGCCTCAATCCAAATATACGTAACTGTAATTGCGAATCGAAGCACTACTGAATAATTTTTTGCACCTTCTGCCAAATCCGCTTTTTTTCATCCACGGAAATCTCATCAATCTTCTGATGGGCTTCTGAAACCAGTTCTTCCACCTTCTTGAACCTGGCTTCAAAAATTTTGACAGATCCGGCCAAAGCACTTTCCGGATGAATTTCTGCAAGACGGGCAATGTTGACCAACGTGAATAATAAATCGCCGATATGCCGGGATGCAAGGTGGCTGTCATAATTTTTTAACGCGGCCTTCAAACCATCAGCCACGACTCCCGGGTCTTTTTGATTTTCATCGATTTCCGTTATTTCGAACCCGCCATTGGCGACCCGGTCCGATACGCGATAGGCACGCATGAGGGCCGGAAGTTTGGCCGGTATTGAATTCAGAAGGGATTGTTTTTTATTATCTTTCTTCTCGACAAGTTTTATTTTATGCCAATTCTGAGCGACTTCTGCGCTGCTGTCAACTTCGGTTTCACCAAAAACATGGGGATGGCGCCGTATCATTTTCCCGGTAATGGTCCGGGCAACCCGTGACAGGTCGAATTCTTTGCGCTCCTCAAACATTCTGGCCATAAAAACAATATGAAATAAAACGTCGCCAAGTTCCTCGCGGATTTGTTCAGAATTGCCCGATTCAATGGCATCAACCAGTTCATATACTTCCTCAATCAGGTATATGCCGACAGATTCCGGGGTTTGTTTTTTATCCCAGGGGCATCCATTTTCTCCCCGCAATCTTTTAACCAGTCGAAAAAGGTCATCCAGAGAGTTAGGTGATTGAGTTAATGTGGAATCTTCCATGCTTTTTTTAGCTCCCCCAGTTTGCTCATAAAATCCTGTTTCATTTCCCGGGAAACCACTTTCGCCATCTTTTCTGAAGTCCACGAAACGTGGGGAGCCAACACGGAATTTTTAATAAATGCAGATCCTTTGGGAAGGAATGCGGTAAGTGAAATGAAAAGAACGGATACAATTAATATGCCTTTGGCAAGACCAAAGACCACACCGCCGATACGGTCAATCCAACCTAAAAATGAGATGTTCATGAGATATTTGATGATGATACCCAGCATACTGACGACGATCAGCACACCACAAAAAATAATCAAAAAACTCAATATGTTGAGATACGAAATGTCCTGTATTAAACTGGAAAGCAGACCGGCAAGTGTCTGATAATAGGTATAGGCTGCATAAAAACCGCCAAAAACGCCGATAACGGAAGAGACTTCTTTGACCAATCCTCTAAAAAGGCCCCTTATCAGGCTGTAGCCCATAATAGCTATTATAAGGATATCAAACGGATTCATTGTACTTTCATTTGTAAATTCGATTCGCCCATTCGCTTCAGGCAGATATAAAAATATACCGGATCAAGTAACAAAGCAGGTATGTCGAGTCAAGGCATTTTTCTTTTAGGCCAGTGCTCAATTTCGCAATTGCAATCAATTGGAGAGATATGATAGGTATAAGAAAAGGTTCAGAGGTTTGAAGGTTCAGCGTTCAGGAGTTCCGGCCGGATTGGACGATCAAAATTATTTAAAACGATAGAGCGCAGCGATTCAATTAACCCTGAACCCTGGAACCTTGAAACTTTGAACCAAATAAAGTAGCAAGGTGCCCAAAGGAACCTTTGCTATTAATGACCAATGGGCACTCATTCATTAAACAACAGTCTTTTAAAAAGCCGGGCGTATAATTCCGACTCATTAATATAAAATGGTGGAAAATCTCGCAAACAAACAAACCAGTCTCGAATTCACCGACATTGACTTCACCCGCCAGCTATTCGGTGAACGAAATAATAACCTGAAAAAAATTGCCAAAATCACGGATGTCACAATAAACGCAAGAGGTAATACAGTTTTTATTTCAGGAGACGAAATTTCAGCTGCACTGGCCGGCAACGTCCTTAACCAGCTGTATAATCTGCTGCAAGAAGGGTATCCAATTCACCCCAATGACATCGATTTTGCCGTGAGTGTCTTGAGCGGCAATGATCGCGTAAATCTAAAAGACATTTTTTTGGATCGGGTATACATAACTTCGAAAAAAAGTGCCGTAACGCCAAAAAACCTGGCACAAAAAGAATATATTGATGCCATCCGAAAATATGATATTGTTTTTGGAATCGGTCCGGCCGGAACCGGCAAGACCTATCTGGCGATGGCAATGGCCGTCTCGGCTTTGTCGAAGGGGATCGTCAGCCGCATAATTCTGACCCGTCCGGCGGTCGAAGCGGGAGAGGCTCTCGGCTTTTTACCGGGTGATCTGGCGGAAAAGGTCGATCCCTATTTGAGACCGCTATATGATGCGCTGCACGACATGATGCGGTTTGAAAAAGCGGCCGCCATGATGCAGAAGGGCATAATTGAAGTCGCTCCCATAGCCTTTATGCGCGGACGCACTTTAAATGATTCTTTCATCATTCTCGATGAGGCACAAAACACGACTTCCGAACAGATGAAAATGTTTTTAACCCGGATCGGATTCAGTTCCAAGGCGGTCATTACCGGTGATATCACCCAGATAGATCTGCCGAATGATAGAACCTCCGGTTTGATCGAAACCAAAAATATTTTACAGGATATCAACGGAATAAAATTCGTTTTTTTCTCGAAGAAAGATGTCGTCAGGCACAAACTGGTTCAGGAAATAATTCGAGCCTATGAAGACCTTGAAGCCGATAAACAAAATAATAACTCGGATTAATAAATAGAAACATGAGTAAAGAGAAAACCAGGGATTCCAGCAACAAAAACTTCGGTTCCGCCCGGCGCTGGCGTTGGGCGGTTTTATTTTCAGTGACTGCCCTTTTTTCAATCATTTTATTTCCCAACATCGTTGTTACCCGGCATAAATATGACTTGGGCGATGTAGCCGAACGGGATATTAAATCTCCCCGAGATTTTTTCATAGAGGATACGGCGGCTACTGAAAAAAATCGCCAGCAGGCAGTGAATGCGGTATTAACCGTTTATGATTATGATGCGGGGCTCGCCGGAAGTTTGACTCGCAAAGTCGATAAGGTCTTTGCTGACATGCGATCCTCGATCCAGACACCTGACAAAAATCGGCCACAGCAACCGGCAGTTAATGAGGCCGCCGGGCCGGCAACGGACAAAGCCCCAAAAGCGGCCCCAATTGAAATCATTGATAAACGCAAATATCTTGAGGAAAAACTGGGTATCCGGGTGAGCAAGGGCGCATTCGTCGCGCTAAAGAAAGTGGGATTTTCAAAAGAAATTTCAGATCACATTAACGGGATATTAAAAAAAATTATAACCAATGGTGTTGTAACCAATAAGGAAATCCTGCTCAAAGAATCTGAGAAGGGTATTCATCTGCGGGATGTCAGCACCAAGGAAGAAAAAGAGCTGCGCCAGTTAAAAAAGTTCTATGGACTCGACCAGGCCAAAACCATGGTTCGAATTGTCGGTCAGCCCCAGCTCAACGATCTGAACTACGGACTATTAAATCTGGTGGTGGATTTTGTTCAACGGCTTATTCAACCCAACGTAACGTTAAACCGCAGCGAAACCGAGGAGCGAAAGAATAAGGCCGCCGCCGAAATTAAGCCGGTACTTCACAAAATTAAAACCGGCGAAATGCTTTTACGTGAGGGTGAGCGGGTCACCGAAGTCCAGTTGCTGAAACTTAAGGCCCTTGAAACCCAGACCAAAAAGGAGCAGGTTTTCTTGACTAGTGTCGGGGCAGCGATGTTGCTGCTGTTGCTGCTGGTAGCGACTTATATAATTCATTTAAACCAACCCGACCGACTATCGGCTGAGCATAATAAGAGCCTTATATTTATGGCCAGTGTGTTTTTAACCTTTTTCTTCCTGGCGGAAATTGGTTCCAAATTATCAGAAATCTTGGCAATCAATGCCACCATCCCCATCGAGATGTCTTCCATCTGGTTTGGTATGCCGCTTGCTTCGGGTGCCATGACTATCTGTCTGTTTATGGGCTTGCAGGTCGCGATACCGTTAGCCGTAGTCATGGCGATCTCATTTGCAATGATATTTGATAACAGCCTGACTGTTTTTCTTTATTTTATGATCAATGGCACGATGGCGGCCTACTGGATAAGAGATTGCCGGGAACGCAAGGTTTTCATAGCGGCCGGCGCCAAACTCGGGTTGCTCAATATTTTTCTGATAACGGCCGTAAACTTATACCTGGCTGAACACTCCGGGCCAAAACTTCTCTGGGAGTGGGCCTTCGCATTTCTGGGCGGAATTGGTGCCGGAATGGTAACAGCCGGTCTTGCTCCCCTGGTTGAAATCGCCTTCGGCTATACAACCGATATATCATTGCTTGAGCTGGCGAATCTGGACCGACCGATCCTGCGCAAGCTCATGCTCGAGGCACCGGGCACCTACCATCATTCGGTGATCGTCGGGACCCTTGTCGAAGCCGCAGCCTCTGAAATCGGAGCCAACCACCTATTGGCTAAAGTCTGCGGATATTATCATGATATCGGCAAAAGCAAAAAACCGCTGTATTTCATTGAAAATCAGAAGACCGGCAAAAACAGGCATGATAAGCTGGCGCCATCCATGTCCAGCCTTATTTTGATAGCCCATGTCAAAGATGGGGTTGAAATAGCCCGGGAAAACAAACTCGGCCAGGTTATCATCGACACCATCAGGCAGCACCACGGTACCAGCCTTATCAAATATTTTTTTGAAAAAGCCAAACAGCGTAAAGGCGAAGATGCGGTTAACATTGACGACTATAGATATCCCGGTCCTAAACCTCAAACCCGCGAAGCCGGTCTGGTCATGTTGGCGGATGTCGTGGAGGCGGCCTCAAGAGCTCTTGATAATCCGACACCTTCAAGAATCCAGGGCATTGTCCAGAATCTGGTGAATCATATATTTTCAGATGGGCAACTGGACGAATGTGAACTGACATTAAAAGACTTGCACAAAATTGCTCGGAGCTTTAACCAGATATTAAATGGCATACACCATCACCGGATTGAATATACTGAAAAGCGGACTGCCGCCGGTGAAAATGCCAAAGGAAGGCCAAAAAATGGAAGTCCTGATAGACAACAGGCAACGCAGACACAACATCTCACCGAAGACGATACAACAAACGGTTCGAGCCGTCTTAGACGCCTTGGACTTTCCTGACGGCGAAATATCTATCCTCCTCGTAGATGATCCGCAAATCACAACCCTCAACCAAAAGTATCTTTACCGCCAGGGGCCGACCAACGTCATCGCCTTTCCCATGCGCGAGGACGAATTTTCCCATCTGACGCCCCATCTTTTGGGAGATGTGGTGGTATCTGTGGATACAGCTGCCAGAGAAGCGCAGGAAGCCGGTTTGAGCAAAGAACGCAGATTTAATGAATTGCTGATCCACGGTATCCTGCATTTGTTTGGCTATGATCATGAAAATTCCGAAAAAGAAGCCCGACGAATGGAAGATAAAAGCCGGGAACTTTTGGAAATGATTCGAAATGACGATTGTCGAATGACAAATGACGAATGATGGAAGTCTGTCATTCTTCAATCGACATTCCCAAGGGGGTACGATGGCAGGATTAGCGGTAAAAGTTGATCAAGTGGCAGTTTTAAGGTCAGTTCGGAAAAGTCAATTTCCTGATCCGGTGACAGCTGCCGCGCTGGCTGAAATAGCGGGAGCCGATGGAATCAGCGCTCACCTCAGAAAGGATCGGCGGCACATTAAAGACCGTGATGTGCGCATTTTGCGCAGCATTGTTCACAGTAAGCTGATTTTAGAAATGGCTTCGACAACTGAGATGGTCGGCGTGGCCCTGGACATAAAACCCGATCTGGTAACGCTGGTACCGGAAAAACGCGAAGAATCCTCAGGCGATGGAGGACTGGACCTTATCGTACACCGTGACGATATATCCGAGACGGTGGCGACATTACAAAACAGTGGAATTCCGGTGGGACTGATGGTCGATCCTGAACTCGAGCAAATCAAGCTGGCACATCGAATCAACGCTGCCATGGTTGAGATCCACACCGGCTCCTATTGTGATGCTAAAACTGCACAGACAAGACATCAGGCCTTCCTGAATATTGTCGATTCGGTTAAACTTGCCCACAAGCTCAAATTGAGTGTCAAAGCCGGCCGCGGGTTATGCTATAAGACCATTAAAGCCTTTAAAGGCATTCCGGAAATTGACGAATTCAGCATCGGCCACAGTATCGTCTCCCGAGCGATATTGACAGGAATGCAGCAGGCGGTCGAGGAGATGATCAGATTAATATGATCCTTGTCACAGCAAATGAAATGCAGGCGATGGACCACCAAACCATTGAAGATTTCGGCATACCGAGCCTGGTGCTGATGGAAAATGCCGGCCGGGGTGCAACCCGTTTTTTATTGGAACAATTTCCGGATATTGAAAATAAAAAGGTCGGGGTAATTGCCGGGCGTGGCAACAATGGGGGCGATGGCTTTGTCATGGCCCGTTACCTGAAGCAAAAGGGAATCCAGGTGCAGGTGTATCTCCTGGCTGATATTGATCGGGTCCAGGGAGATGCCCTGGCCAATCTTAATCTTCTGAAGCCATTGGAAGTGCCGGTGGTCGAAATCCCGGATGAAGCGTCATATTCTATTATAAAATCTGAAATGCCCGGAATCGATTTTTGGATTGATGCCATACTCGGCACCGGCTTAAAATCGGATGTGAAGGGATATTTTAAGACGATTATCGATTACATTAATCGACTTGGCAAACCGATCTTTGCCGTCGACATCCCTTCGGGTTTAAATTCGGATAACGGTCAGCCATGCGGTGCCTGTATCTGTGCCGCAGCGACCGCAACCTTCGCATATGCCAAAACCGGCCACATGGTTTACCCGGGGGCTGATTACACCGGAAAGCTTAAAATTGTCGACATCGGAATTCCACCTCATATTGTAAAGGCGGTGGGGCCCAGCCACTTTCTGATAACCGCACAGCTGATCCGGTCGCATGTAATTCCCAGGTCGGCGGAGGCCCACAAAGGCAGTACCGGCCACTTGCTGGTCGTCGCCGGATCCACCGGAAAAACCGGGGCGGCAACGATGACATCCATGGCTGCGCTGCGCACCGGTGCCGGACTTGTAACACTTGGCGTGGCCGAAAGTCTAAATGCTGTTTTAGAAGGCCAGATGATAGAAGCCATGACAGTTGCTCTGCCGGAAAGCGGCAGCGGTGTCCTAGGCGAGTCCGCCTTTAATGCGATCCAAAAAGAGCTGCCCGGCAAAAGGTGCCTGGCCATAGGCCCCGGACTCGGCCAGGCTGCTGAAACGAAAAAGCTGGTCCGCAAAATCATCAGGCAAATTGAAATCCCCACAGTCATCGATGCGGATGGATTAAATAATTTGACCGGTGAAGTGAAACTTTTTTGCAAAGCTAAAGCCCCGATCATTCTAACCCCACATCCCGGTGAGCTGGCACGCCTTTTGGATATCAAAGTCAGTAAAATCCAACAGAATCGGATTAAATGTGCCCGTCAGTTTTCAGTCCAGCATCATGTGCATGTCGTCTTGAAAGGTGCCAGAACAATTATCGCCCATCCGGACGGTAGGGTGTATATCAACCCCACCGGCAATGCCGGAATGGCCTCCGGCGGTATGGGAGATGTATTGACCGGAATGATTGCCGGCCTGATCGTTCAGGGATTGACACCCGAAGCCGCCTGCCACGCCGGAGTCTATTTACACGGCACCACGGCTGATACCCTGGTTGAAAATATGGGGCCCTATGGCTACCTGGCCGGTGATGTGATAAAAGCAATACCCGGTGAAATAAAGAAAATTCTCCATATATAGCTTTTAACTGGATACTGGACGCCAACCGGCCAGTTTGATTGAAAATGAAAATTCCAAGCTCCAAAACCCAAATTTCAAACAATTCCCAATAACCCAAATTCAAAATCACAAACCGATCTATTACCAATAGTTGGGTCCAATGACCATATCAAATGCGACCGTGATTTGCGAAGCAGTGCGATACAACTTTCGTAAATGGCTTGGCTATTGAATATTGGGATTTTATGTAATTTGATACTTGAGATTTGGGATTTTTTTTGTTCTAGAAAAGTGTATGATGCAACTGATTTAGAATTAATATTGACGTTACGTTTAACAGTATAAGTTTGTTTATATGGATGACAAAAAAATTGATATAACAACTCACTCGGCCAAAAAAACCCGGCAACTGGGTCAAGAAATCGGCAAATTGATCAAACAACCGCTGATCATCGCTCTGATCGGAGACCTGGGCAGCGGAAAAACTGCGTTTGTCCAGGGACTGGCAAAAGGCCTGGGTGTACCGGATGAATATTACATTACCAGCCCGACGTTTACGCTGATCAACGAGTATCCCGGTCGCATCCCCTTGTTTCATGCCGATCTATATCGACTGGAAACCGTCCGGGATCTTGAGGATATCGGCCTCGATGATCTGCTGTATGATCAAGGTGTGTTGGCAATCGAGTGGGCGGATAAACTGGGGGACAATCTTTCCGGTGACTACCTGGTCTTGCAGTTTGAAATCATCGATAATGATTGCCGCATGATCGAACTGATTGCTTATGGACATAATGGAATCAATTTGATAAAAACCCTTGAATCGTCCATGAACACCAAATTGTTCTTCGAAAATTGAAGAAAACTTAACATTAAAAATTAAATATCGGAAAATCGAAAATGAGCCTGATCGTACAAAAATTCGGCGGAACTTCGGTCGCGGATCTTGAGCGCATTCGCAATGTCGCCAGACGCGTCATCAAAACCTATGACCAGGGCAACGATGTAGTCGTTATTCTGTCGGCCATGGCCGGTATTACAGACAAATTACTCGGTATGGCCCAGGAAGTCTCGGAAATCCCGGACAAACGGGAGCTTGATGTACTCCTGGCCACCGGTGAGCAAACCACTTCGGCCCTTTTGGCCATGATATTGAAATCTATGAACTACCCCGCACAGTCCCTGCTGGGTTATCAGGCGGAGGTGGTTACGGATCATTGTTTCGGTAATGCCCGCATCGTTGACATCCGAACCGACCGAATCAATAAAATGATAGAAAACCGCAACATCGTCGTTATCGCCGGTTTCCAGGGTTGCGATCCACAGGGCAATATAACCACTCTCGGACGCGGTGGTTCGGATACGTCCGCTGTGGCCATTGCCGCAGCCCTCAAGTCGGATGTCTGTGAAATTTATACGGACGTGGACGGAATTTATACTGCTGACCCGAATATCTGCGATAAGGCGCGCAAGCTGAAATCGATTTCATACGATGAAATGCTGAACATGGCCAGCCTGGGTGCAAAAGTACTGCAGATCCGGTCTGTCGGTTTTGCCAAAAAATACAATATCCCCATACATGTCCGATCATCGTTTAGCGAAGAGGAGGGAACTATGGTTGTCAATGAAGATTCCGGCATGGAGCGACTGGTCGTTTCCGGTGTCACCCATGATAAAAATCAGGCCCGCATTACCTTGAAAAAGGTCCCGGATCAGCCTGGAGTTGCAGCCAAGATATTTGCACCCATCGCTGACAGCGGAATTGTGGTGGATATGATCATTCAAAACACCCGGGCCGGCGGCCAAACCGATTTAACGTTCACGGTGCCGAAGGCCAACTATCAAACCGCGCTTGAACGCGAGAAGCAAATTGCCAAAGAAATCGGAGCCGAAGACGTGTTCGGTGATGAAAATATTGCCAAGGTCTCGGTAATCGGCGTCGGAATGAAAGATCACTCGGGGGTCGCCTCCAAAATGTTTACAACTCTGGCCGCCGAAAACATTAATATCATATTGATCAGCACTTCGGAAATCAGGATTTCGTGCATCATTGAAGAAAAGTATACCGAACTGGCCGTCAGAGTGCTGCATTCGGCCTTTGGATTGGACAAGCCGGAATAATGAAGAAATTCAGCCCCGATCAAATGATATTTGCCCTGATCCTGGGAGCCGTCATTCTGGGGCTGACGATTTTTCGTTATTTCCATATATTTTGAAAGCTGACAATTATGATCGCAAGTGAGATTATGCAAACCCGATTTCGCACCCTTTCCCCCCACGACACCATTGCCGAAGCTGTCAAACATTTTCATATGGCGATCGCGGATGAGCGGAAAAAAATATTCGGTCTGATGGTCACTGATGAAAAAGACCACCTGGTGGGCATGCTGTCCATGTATGATATCCTGCTGTTCATTCAGCCCAAGCACGCTCACATCTGGGGAGAGATGGAAGATATCGATCCGGCTGAGTTATACGACGATCGGCTGGATAAGGTAAAATCCATCCTGGTCGGTGACATTATGACGCCCGAAGTGGTGACCGTACCACCGGATGCCCACCTGATGGTGATTGCCGATATCATGATCAAAAAACATATTCGGCGACTGCCGGTGGTTGATGGCCGGGAAATTATCGGCATTGTTTTTGTTTCTGATGTCTTTCATCACTTGTTGAAAAAATTTATGGTATAACATTGTTCGGGTACAAAACTGGAAGCATTAAAAACCTAAATTAATAACCTTTGAGGCAGGAGGCCTTGGGTGCCACGGGTCGAAAAAAGAAGTGTGCTGAGCGGTATTTCCGTAGACGAAGCCATGCGCCGGCAGGTAATCAGGCTGCCCCAAAGCGAATCTATTGATTATTGCATCAACCGGATGATCAAATACAAAGTCAATTCGGTCCTGGTAATCGATGAAAACCGCAATCCGGCCGGCGTGGTTTCCAAAACCGATGTGATGGGCGCTTTCTATGCCGGTTTTCCGATTGCCACACCTGTGGAGAATATCACGGTCGGCCCGCCGCTGTTATGCCATCCCGATGATGAACTGGAGTCATCTATAGATACCATGCAGCAAAATGGTGTTCACAGACTCTTTGTGCAGGGAGCCGATTCAAATGATGTCGTCGGTGTTCTGGCCTATCCGGATATCGTCGGTCTGCTGTATCGTTACTGCCGGGCCTGCAACAAAGGATTTCTGAAAGCTCGGCGTCTTAGAGAAGAGGACCAATTCCAGCGATTAAAAATAAAAGATGTCATGACCGCCGAAGTGACCGCTTACCTGGAAAAAGACGGCCTGGCACAGGTCATTGAAGGGCTGACCGCGCATCGCTTCGGCGCGGTTTTAATCGAAAATGATGCGGCCAAGGCGGTGGGCGTAGTTTCCAAATCCGATCTGATCGTGGCTTATAAACACGGTTTCACAGTAGATGCCCGGGCTGCCGACGTTATGAGCCAGCCGGTTGTATCAAGTGATTCGGACACCGAACTGGCCGCTGCCATCCAGCAGATGCTGTTAAAAGACGTGCAACGCCTTTTCGTTCACGACCGGGATCCCGGCCAAATCGTCGGCATCCTGTCGCTTTCCGATGCCGCCCGCTTCCGTTCCGGCTCATGCCGGGCATGCACACCGAGCAGATTGATACAGGTATAGCTAGGCCCTTAGGGCCTTTTTTCTGACAACATGTTGTAAGAAACAGAAGGTTTCAGGTGTCAGGACTTAGCATCTCGGTTCCCTGACACCCGAAACCTGACACCTGAATCCTAAAACCCACATACTGCGCCTTTGCTGACCCGCAGGGGGGGGCCTTTTTCCCAAGAGTAGTCTCGGAAAAAACTTAGTGCTAATTGGAGATAACATCTTTAGAAGGGATACTGGCTTGGGGTAAATTTTTAAATGCAGTTGGAATCATCAGCGCCAATGATCAGGGGTCACCAGCGCAGCAAAACCGCACCGGCAGTCAGGCCGGCACCAAAGGCATCGAAGAGAATAGTCTGGCCGTTTTGGATGCGACCGTCGCGCAGAGCTTCATCCAGCACTGTCGGAATGGTGGCAGCCGAAGTATTGCCAAAGCGGTCGACATTGAGGAGAACACGATCCATCGGGAAGCGCAGACGTTCGGCCACGGCCTCAATAATGCGGATGTTGGCCTGGTGGGGAACAAACCAATCAAGATCACCGATCGTCATCTGATTCTTGGCCAGAGTCTGTTGCGCACATTCAACAAGGGTACGAACAGCCACTTTAAAAATCTCGCGGCCGTTCATCTGGATTTTGTGAAGATTCTGGTGATATCGTTCAGGGGTGACTTCTAGTTTGGACCCACCGGCCGGGATGAGAAACAAACCATTCAAATCACCGTTGGACAGCAAGTGGTTTGAAAGAAGACGTCGCGCTGTCTGCTCCGGAACCTGCTCCAGAACAGCCGCCCCTGCTCCGTCCCCGAAAAGTATGCATGAGGAGCGATCTTGCCAGTTTACGAATTGGCTTAAGACTTCGGCCCCGACCACCAGGATTGTTTTGGCGTGTCCGGAACGAATAAATTGTTCGGCCGTGACGATTCCATAGATAAACCCCGAGCAAGCGGCGTTGATGTCCATGGCCCAGGCACGATCGGCGCCGAGTTTCTGCTGCAGCCAGCAGGCTGTGGATGGAATGATGGTGTCCGGGGTGCAGGTGGCATAAATAATCTGGTCGATATCCTCCGCAGTCCTCCCTGCCATTGACAGGGCTTGACGGGCAGCTTCCGTTCCCAGCGCAGAGTTTGTATCCGCTGTGTTTTGGACATCAACGACTCTGCGCTCGCGAATACCGGTGCGTTCCCGGATCCAGCGGTCATTGGTCTCAACCCCGAATTCCGAAATTTTACGGGCGATATCCTCGTTGGTAAGACGCTTTTCAGGATGGGCCGACCCGATCCCCAGTAGTCTTGCGGCGAAATCCATCGGACTAAATTGCTCCTTAATTAAGAGCGGTTTCTATCTCTTCGGCCACTTTCACAGCCGCCAGCGCAGGATCGTCGGCATCGCGGATGGGCCTTCCGATCACCAGGTAATCCGATCCATTTTTGATGGCTCCGGCCGGCGTCGTGACCCGCGCCTGATCGTCCGATTCACCTAAAGACCAGCGCGGCCGAATGCCCGGTGTGACAGTCGCAAAGTCTTCACCAAAACGGCTCTTGATTATGGAAGCCTCGAGACCGGAGCAGACAATGCCGGAACAGCCGGCATCTTTGGCCATGGCCGCTCTTTTGACTACCAGTCCGGACAGGTCCCGGTAATAATCAGGCTGATACCCGGCAGCCTCGATATCAGCAGCCGATACGCTGGTCAGGACCGTTACGCCCAGGATATCGACGCTCCCACGACTACCCGCAACTGCAGCTTCGAGCATTATTTGACTTTCGCCGCAATGCACTGTCGCAAATTTAACTCCCAGGTCCGCAATGCCGCTCATTGCACGCGATACTGTGGCCGGAATATCATGCAGCTTCAGATCCAAAAACACCCCGGCTGCACCGGTTTGGTTTATATATTTGACGATTTCCGGACCGGATCGAATAAACAGTTCGAGTCCCACCTTGAACAATCCCACGCAATTCGCCAACAATTCGACAAAATGTTCAGCCGCATCGATCGAAGAGACATCCAGCGGAAAAATAATATAGTCTTTAGCCTGCCGCATAACAAAAATCCCCAATGAATGGCAAATGTCGAATGTCGAATGTCGAATGTCGAATTAAAGGTATTCTACCATTTAATTTCCTATGAAAAGACAGAGCGAAGCGATTCCATCATTCATCATTCGTCATTCGTCATTCGTCATTTGTTATACTGTTCTTCAACCCACTTCAAATATTCCCCGCTTTTGACCCTTTTCACCCACCGGGGATTATCCAGATACCATTGAATCGTTTTCCTAAGTCCGGTCTCAAAAGATTCGACGGGCGACCAGCCCAATTCATTTTCCAATTTGCTGCAGTCAATCGCGTACCTTAAATCATGCCCGGGTCGGTCTTTAACGAAGCGAATCAAATTCCGGCGGGACGATTGGTCCGATCGGGGCTGCATTTCATCCAGTAAATCGCAGAGCATATTGACGGTGTCGATGTTGGCCAACTCACAACGCCCTCCGATATTGTAAGTTTCTCCGCGGGTTCCTTTTAGCATAATTTGCCACACTGCCCGACAGTGGTCTTCGACGTATAACCAGTCCCGGATATTATCACCCTGACCGTATACCGGCAGTGGCTTGTCCTCTAAGGCATTTAATATCATCAAAGGAATCAATTTTTCCGGAAACTGGTAAGGACCATAATTATTGGAACAATTGGAAATGGTTACCGGTAGACTGTAAGTTTCACTGTAGGCTCTGAGCAGATGATCGGAGGCGGCCTTTGACGCCGAATACGGACTGTTGGGTTTGTATGCGGTTTGCTCGGTGAAAAACCCGTCGGGTCCCAGGGAACCATAAACTTCATCGGTGCTGACATGGTGAAACAGCACCAAGCGGTTTGAATTTCGGCGAGCAGCTTCAAGCAGATTGAACGTGCCGATAATGTTGGTGTTGATAAACGCGTCCGGTGCAACGATGGATCGATCAACATGGGACTCAGCGGCAAAATGGCAGACAGCATCGATCTTGTAGTTGTTAAAAATACGGGCCATGGCGTCCGTATCACATATATCGGCCTTTAAAAAAATGTACCGCTCGGGATACCGCTTTTCAAGATCGCGCAGGTTGGCAGGATTGCCGGCATAGGTCAGATTGTCGACATTAATGATCCGCCCGCCGAAATCCCTGTCCAGCAGCAATAGGCGGATGAATCCGGTTCCAATAAATCCGCATCCACCAGTTACAAGAATATTTTTCATCCACCCTCCTCGAAAAAACCTGTTTCTTTTATAGTTGTAACCTAAATCAAATCATTCTTAAAGAATTATTTAATAGAGATCTTAAATATATTCACGTAAGTGTAGCCTAAAATCGGCAACATAAGAAATCTATTGAATAAATCAGTTATTATAGGTATAGATAATATTTTATAGTATTTACAGGTAAGTATCGAATGCTGACCACAATATACGGCATGGGATAGGTGAAAGTTTCAGGATTATTATGCAGACCACACCACATTACCACGTGGCTTCCGGCAGTTATTACGTAAGCCGGCAAAAACCGCTGATTCTTGATGCCTATCTGGGAACCTGCGTCGGGGTTGCCCTGTACGATAAAGAAACAGGGGTGGGCGGATTGATCCATCTGCTGCTGCCGGAACCGATTTCCCCGGCAGCAGGTTCAACCCAGCCACAAAAGTATGCTTCAACGGGTTTTCCCATATTCCTAAAAGCCTTGTACGATGAAGGGGTATCCAAGAACCATTTAAAAGCCTTTATTGCGGGCGGCGCCCTGGTGGGTCCGCTAGAAAGCGCCGATTTAGATTTGGATATTGGGGGGCGAACGGTTGAAACGGTCATGAATTATCTTAGAGAGGAAAATATTCAGATCGACCAATCGGAAACCGGAGGTTTCTTTACCTCTTGTTTGAGCCTTGACTTAGGGAACTGGCAGTGCACTATCGAACCCGCCGGTAGTGGAAGATTGACACCGGAAAATGTAGCGCCTGTACCGCCGGTCGAAGAAATAATGCAGGCCACGGAAACCATACAACCGATCCCCCAGGTGGCGCTCAAAATTTTGCGGCTGGTTAATGAAGAAGAATATGATATCAAAGCGTTGACCGCAGAAATACTCAAAGATCAGGTCATCAGCGCAAAAGTGTTGAAGCTTTGCAACAGTGTCATGTTTGCCGGCACCAATAAAATTAAGTTGCTGGACCATGCTTTGATCTATATCGGTTCGCAAATGCTCGTTAAACTGGTTATCTCTGCTTCAATCGATAATTATTTCAGCCATGCAGGTACGGGCTACTCATTGTGCAAGGGTGGACTTTTTCATCACGCCATTGGCACGGCGATCATCGCCGAAAAACTGGCCGATCTGACCGGGCGGGTAGAACCGGGACTGTCCTATACCGCCGGCCTGCTGCATGACATCGGCAAAGTCGTCCTCGATCAATACGTTACCTCGGCGTATCCGCTGTTTTACCGTAATCTGAGTGATGAAGGCACTAGTTTTTTAGATTCCGAGAAAGCCATCCTGGGAATCGATCATACCGAAATCGGCGGCCATCTGGCCCGCAATTGGTCTTTCCCGAACTCGTTGGTTGATGCCATCCGGTATCATCACAAGCCTGAAGATGCGGCCCGCAACCTTGAACTGGCACATACGGTTTATCTGGCGGATCTGCTCATGTCCAGATTCAATTCCGGATTAGAGCTGGAATGGTTTGGCACTGAAACCTTTTCAGCAAGACTGGAAGCCGTTGGATTGACGGCGCAGAATTTTCCCGATATTGTCGATCTTATCCCGATCGGCGTATTCGAATCATCACCGGAACTAGCACTGAGGCAAACATGAAATTAACCGACAACCAGCAAACCCTGTTGCGCATGCTGCCGGCTGTGGATCAGTTGCTGGAACAGGCTAATATAGATACTTTTTTCAAAGACATTCCGAAAACGGTGGTGGTCAACGCCATCCGTCAGGTCCTGGATTCCCGGCGCAATCGGATTCTGACGGCCGACCCGGGCATTGCCGAACCAAACCTGTCCGTTGCGCGAGTATTACAACTGGTCAAAGATACCGCGATCAATGCAATGGCTCCCAATTTACAACCGTTGATCAATGCCAGCGGTGTTGTGGTGCACACCAATCTCGGCCGATCGCTGATGCCGGCCCCGGTAATTGAGAACCTGGCGCAGATTGCCGGCCGCTACTCCAATTTGGAGTATGACCTCAGGGCCGGTCGACGGGGCTCACGCTATAGCAGCATCGAGGATATTCTGTGCGAAATCAGCGATGCTGAAGCCGGCATGGTGGTCAACAATAATGCCGCGGCCGTACTGCTCTGCCTGGAAACGCTTGCCCGCGAAAAGGAAGTCATCGTCTCGCGCGGTGAACTGGTGGAAATCGGTGGTTCATTCAGAATCCCGGACGTAATGGCCAAAAGCGGGGGCATATTGAAAGAAGTCGGTACCACCAACCGCACCCACTTGCAGGACTACGAAAATGCACTTGGTGAAAAAACCGCCCTGATGTTAAAGGTGCATCGCAGCAACTACAGTGTCATCGGGTTTACAGCTGAAGTTTCTTTAAAAGAGCTGGTGGAACTGGGCACCGATCACGATCTGCCGGTGATGGAAGATCTCGGCAGCGGCACATTTATCGATTTTTCGAAATACGGTCTGGTCAAAGAACCCACCGTACAGGAATCAGTCACCGCCGGTGTGGACCTGGTAACCTTCAGCGGAGACAAGCTTCTCGGCGGTCCTCAGGCAGGCATTATTGTGGGTAAAAAGAAGTTCGTGGATCGAATAAAGCGAAACCCGCTGGCCCGAGCGCTGCGTATCGATAAAATGACCCTGGCCGCCCTGGAGACCACCTTGCGTCTTTATCGTGATGAAGATCAGGCCATTCGCCAGATACCAACCTTGCATATGCTAACCATGGATTCAACCGATCTAGCAAGTAGAGCAGCCCGGCTTGCTGATGCTCTCAACTCACTCGGTGGATCGCGGCTGGAAGTCAACCCGGTTGAACTTTCCTCCAAAGCCGGTGGCGGTTCCCTGCCGCTGTTGGAACTGCCAAGCAAGTGTTTGCGAATTAAGATTAAAGGGTTGTCCGTCAATAAATTGGAAAAAACCATGCGGCAGAATACACCACCAATTATCGGGCGCATAGAAAAAGATGCCTATGTAATCGACCCCAGAACGCTGCTGGATGACGATCTGCCGGTCATTCGGGCGGCCTTCGAAAAATTGCTGAAATGAGTATTAACATGACCGATAGAAATAAATCCCTGTTTCACAGCCGTGGATCTGCGCGGCACTTTTTATTTTCGAAAACAGATACCGGTCGCCTCAAGCCCGTCCGTCGCCAGAAGATCGCTGACGCCCGTCAAGCACTGCGACCCATTTATCCGGATATTCTTATCGATCAAGAATTTTTGGATCATGCTCTGCTGGTGCTGGATTCTGACAGCCGGTTTTCAGCGGTGGTGATCCGGTTGGATCAGAACGGGCCGGAGGAAGCGGAGTTTTCCGATTTCGCTGACGATGGCGGAATGATAGGGGTAGTCCAAATACTGGATGAAGTTTGCCGGGAACAAAACGGTATGTGGGGAGCCCTTGAATCCGGATTGCTTGCGGCATTTTTCCCGGATAAAAACGGAGCGCAAACCATCGACTTGACCCGCCGGATTCAAACAGGACTTAAAGAAAAAGCTAAAAATACGGTTACCGTCGGTATAGCCGAATATCCGACCATCACGTATCAAAAATCAGAAATTATCGAAAACGCCACCAAGGCCCTGGACCATGCAACATTTTTTGGTCCTGGCAGTACGGTGGCTTTTGACGGCATCAGTTTGAATATTAGCGGTGACAAGCTATACGAAAAAGGGGAAATTCAGGGCGCTATCGATGAACTAAAGACGGCTCTCAAACTGGATCCTATCAATGTAAACGTGCGCAACAGCCTCGGGGTATGTTACGGCATTCTGGGCAACTATAAACCGGCGATCGAAGCGTTTAAAAAGGTCATTTCCATAGAGCCCGAAGAGTATATGGCCCTCTATAACCTCGGGTTGGTTTACATGTTAACCGATAAACGCGATCAGGCTCTGGAATTATTTCTGAAAGCCGATAAAATTAACGGTGACGCCTATGAAGTGACCTTTCAGACCGGCAAACTGTATCTGGAATTACGTGATGCGGAAAAAGCCCGGGTCTATCTCGAGCGCGCCGCCCAACTCGAGCCCGAATCCGGTGCGGTTTATCGTTACCTTGGCGACTGCCACGCTGCCGGAAATAGACCTCAGGATGCCATCGCGGCGTATCGTAAGGCCATCAAGTTGAATCCACAGGATGCAGCTTCCATGTCAGCTCTGGGATGTTTATTTGAGGACCAGGGCGAAAATCCCGAAATCACAACGATGTTTTGCCGTGAAAGTGTCGAACTCGTCCCTGACAACGCGCTGTTCCATTACCGTCTGGCCCGACTTTATTCCAATCAAAATCGCCTGGACGATGCATTAAGCGAGTTTCAGCAAGCCCAGAAACTCGGCTATGATGCTGAGGAAGATATCAAAAAGATCGAGGACCGACAGTGAAAAATATTATTTTGAGTATACTCGAATCCAGCATTGCGACAAAACGGGATTGTATCGAAAACAACCTCGACCAGATCATCCGGGCAGTGGAGATGCTGGCGGCCTGTTTAATCCGGGGCAACAAAGTGCTTATTTTCGGCAACGGTGGCAGCGCGGCCGACGCCCAGCACCTGGCAGCCGAATTTGTCAACCGGTTTCAAATTGAGCGCCCTCCCCTGGCAGCTGTTGCCCTGACCACCGACACATCCATTCTTACCAGCATCGGCAACGATTACCATTTTGATGATATTTTTTCCAAACAGGTAGAAGCTCTCGGCCGACCGGGTGACATCGCCTGGGGCATCAGCACCAGCGGGAACTCCGCCAATGTAGTCCAGGCGGTTAAAACCGCCCAAAAATTAGGGTTGCAAACCATCGGAATGACCGGCCGGGCTGGAAAACTGGCCGATTGCGTTGATCTGGTTTTTGCGGTAGCATCGGATACCACCGCCAGAATTCAGGAAACCCACATCACTGTCGGGCATATTCTGTGCGATCTGGTGGATCGAAAGTTGTACCCCGATGAATTTAGGGATTGAGGAACTATCATGCCTGAAAAATTCAAACCGATGGACTTGAGCGGTGTCACTACCTACAGTCTGACGGAACGTGAAAGTTTGGTCAGTACCGACGATTTTGCCAAAACCTGGCACAAGGGAGCTTCCTACGAAGATTTTCTGACCAATCTGCCCGACATCCTGGCCGGCAAGCAGCTTAAAAGTGTCATATCCGCCATTGTAAAGGCCTACCAGGCTGAACGGACCGTGATTTTCGGCATGGGTGCCCACGTGATTAAAGTGGGGCTCAATCCGATTGTCATCGACCTGATGGAGCGCGGCGTCATCACCAGTGTAGCGATGAACGGGGCCGGCATCATCCATGACCTGGAGCTCGCAATGGTCGGTCAAACCTCGGAAGATGTCGCCAGCGCCCTGGATGATGGCTCCTTCGGCATGGCTCGGGAAACCTGTGTATTTTTAGCTGATGCGCTTGATGCCACCGACAAAAACACCACAGGGCTCGGTCGGGCTGTCGGCCGGGTCATCCTCGAAAAAAAGCTGCCTCTGGTGGATAAAAGTATTCTGGCAGCTGGCGCCCGGTTGGGAATTCCGGTAACCGTTCACGTTGCCATTGGTACCGATATTATTCACATGCATCCCGGATTTGACCCCGCCCGGGCCGGCGCCGCCTCCCACCAGGACTTTCGGTTGTTTGCCAACATCGTATCCACCCTAGAACAGGGCGTTTATTTAAACGTTGGGTCCGCAGTTATCTTACCGGAAATATTCCTAAAAGCCACCACATTGGCGCGAAATTTAGGGCATGTACTGGCAGATTTTACCACAGTCAACCTGGATTTCATCAAACATTATCGCCCCCTAACCAATGTCATCAACCGCCCCACCACAAAAGGCGGCCAGGGCATCAATCTCGTCGGCCACCACGAAATCCTGTTGCCTCTGATCGCCGCAGGAGTAATAGAACAGATAGATTAATACCTTAATTTTAGGCAATTTAGTCACCTTAGGCATTTGCAAGAAAAGGTTGATATTGTGCCTTTTGGTTAATAGAAATACATCTTTCCACCGCTGCCTTGAATATGGTTTGCCGATGATTATTATCTTGTCTTGATTTTAAATTTGATTATGATTTCTTTATTTTCCAGGAACCGGTTTGAAATAAATTGACAAAAAGCAAAATGCGCAGCATTAAATAATTTATCCGCCTGCGCACAGGTCGATAAATTTCTTTAAATTCCATATGCAAAACTATAACCCTGAAGGTGGTATCTTTCAGGGCGGATAAATTAACGGATTAATTAATTAGGGAGAGTTATTGATGCCGATTTTCGAATATCACTGTGAAAAGTGCGGTGAGGATTTTGAGTATCTGGTCTTCGGATCCGACAAACCGGAATGCAGCGTATGCCAGAGTAAAAAAGTGACCAAACTCATGTCACCCTGCGGTTTTGTCAGCAAAGGCGCCGCTGGTCAGACCGTAAGCGCTTCGGCCGGTTCGGGCTGCACCGGTTGCGCTGCCGGCAGTTGCACGGGATGCGGCCATTCATGAATCCGACTATTAAAATTGGAACCCGTGCCAGCAAGTTGGCCTTGTGGCAGGCCAACTGGGTCAAGTCAGCCCTGAAAGATAACGATGCTGCCCAAAAGATAGAACTGGTTGCTATCAAAACCAAAGGCGACAAAATTCTGGATGTTCCGCTGGCCAAGGTTGGCGGCAAAGGGCTTTTTGTAAAAGAAATCGAACAGGCATTGCTGGATCACCGAATTGATATCGCGGTCCATAGCATGAAGGATATGCCGGCTGAAATACCGGAGGGTCTTTGTATCGGAGCTATTCCCCAACGGGAAGTGGCCACCGATGTGCTGATCTCCCGGAGCGACCAGCGCTTCGGCGAGTTGCGCCGGGGAGCTGTTATCGGCACCAGCAGTCTGCGACGGGCGGCCCAACTGCGCCATGCAAGGCCGGACATCGAAATCGTACCGTTGCGGGGAAATCTGGATACCCGCCTTAAAAAGCTGCAAACTGAAAATTTGGACGCCATTGTGCTGGCGGCTGCCGGCATCAAACGCCTTGAGCTGGAGCATCGAATCACCGAATATCTGGATTGCGAAGTCATGCTCCCGGCGGTGGGACAGGGTGCCCTGTGCATTGAAATCCGGCAAAATGACCCCATCATCGCCCCCCGGGTAAACGCCCTGGATGACCCGAATACCCGGGCCGTCGTATTGGGTGAACGGGCTTTTTTGAACCGTCTGGGCGGCAGTTGTCAGGTGCCCGTTGCCGGTCACGGTGAAATAAAAGACAATTTGTTTCATTTGACCGGATTAGTGGCTGATGTTCAGGGATTGCCCATTTACAAATCGGTGATGTCGGGCACCGTGGATGCATCTGAATCAATTGGAATCAGCCTGGCCGAGGCACTTCTTTCCCGGGGGGCAAACAAGATATTGGAGCAATTACAATCAATGGAATCTGCAAATGAGGAAAGCTAAAGTCTATCTGGTGGGCGCCGGTCCCGGAGATCCGGGATTAATTACCGTAAAAGGCAAAGAATGTATCGAGACTGCCGAGGTCATCATTTATGACTATCTTGCGGCACCGGCGCTATTAAGTCACGCCCCCGAAAACGCCGAGGTTATCTATGTCGGGAAAAAAGGCGGTGATCACACCTTATCACAGGAAGAAATCAATGCGCTGATTGTGGAAAAGGCCAAAGCCGGCCTCAGGGTTTGCCGTTTAAAAGGCGGCGATCCCTTTATTTTTGGCCGCGGTGGTGAAGAAGCTGAGGTTCTGGTAGCCAAAGGCATACCTTTTGAGGTGGTACCCGGGGTGACCTCGGCTATCGCGGCCGCTGCCTACGCCGGTATTCCACTGACCCATCGCAAACTGACGGCCACCCTGGCATTCGTCACCGGCCATGAAGATCCCCACAAAGAAGCATCCAGCATCGACTGGGGGTCTTTAGGGAGAGGCATCGGAACCTTGGTTTTCTTTATGGGGGTAAAAAATTTACCCGATATCACCCAAAAATTAATCGCCCACGGAAAATCGCCGGACACCCCGGTAGCGCTGATCCGCTGGGGAACGACATCCGGCCAGCGAACCGTAACCGGCACCCTGGACGATATTGCCGAGCGGGTCAAAAAAGTCGGTCTCAAAGCACCGGCAATTATTGTTGTGGGAGAAGTTGTGCAACTAAGGGAAAACCTTAAATGGTTCGAAATACGTCCCTTGCTGGGCAAACGGATTGTCGTTACCCGGGCACGTGAGCAAGCCAGTGATCTGGTCAAGCAATTGACAGATCTGGGAGCCGAATGCCTGCAGTTTCCAACCATCAAAATCATACCCGCCGTTGACACCGATCCTCTTGATGATGCCATCAGCAATATTTCCGTCTATGATTGGATCGTTTTTACCAGCGTCAACGGGGTTAAATTTTTCTTTGAACGTCTCTTTGAGTTGGGCCTGGATGTACGCGCCCTGAACCACCTGCATACCGCTGCTATCGGCCCGATCACATCCCAAAAGTTGCGTACTTTCGGACTAAAAAGTGACATTCTTCCCAAAAACTACCTTGCCGAAGCCGTTGTTGATGCTTTTCGCAAAGAGGATTTGAAAAATAAAAAAGTCCTGCTGCCCCGGGCCGCCGAAGCCCGTCCGGTATTGCCGGTTGAACTGAGAAAAATGGGAGCCGAAGTCGATGAAATCACCACCTACCTGACCGAAAAGGTTGCCGACAACGCCGACCGTCTCATCGAAAAGCTCACCAATAAGCACATTGATCTGGTTACCTTTACCAGTTCTTCGACCGTTAAAAATTTCAAGGCGCTGCTGCCGTCGGAAAATATCCCGGACCTGCTTGAGGACGTCACCATCGCCAGCATCGGACCGATCACGACCGACACGGCCAGGAAATTAGGCTTTGAGGTTCATATTACGGCACCCACCTATACCATTCCCGGATTATGCGATGCGATTATGAAACACTATGCAGCCTGAATTATCCGATGGCATTCCATTACATCGATTGCCGCCTATTGCTTTTTTTGCCGATTCTGATATACCGTAATGACTCCACCCTGAAAAATAACAGGATGATTCGATGAAGGATTTTCTTAAAACATTACCGGGCCTGGTTGATGAGATTAAAGCTGTTCAGGACATTATTATCACCAACATCGTTTTAATCGGCCAGACACCGGCCTTTACCTTCAAGGAAAAAAGGCGCAGCACGGTATTCATGGAGCGACTCGCCGAATTCGGGGTCGATGAGGTAACCACCGACGGCTATCGCAACCCGATTGGTATCGTTCGAGGAACCACCCCCGACAAACCTCCGATATTCGTAATCGCCCACCTGGACACATTTTACGAACGCGACATTGTTCACAACTACACCATCAAAGAAAATCAGATCACCGGCCCCGGCATTCTGGACAACTCGCTCGGCGTGGGCGTGATGGTATCTCTCCCGATTCTTTTTCAAAAACTGAATCTGAGATTCGAATCGGATATCGTACTGGCGGGTACCGTTCAATCCATCGGTAAAGGCAATCTGCGTGGAGTCCGGCATCTGTTAAAGACCTGGCCGACCCCGATCCGAGCCGGAGTCTGTTTGGAGGGTGTGGAACTCGGTCGGCTCAACTACTTTTCGGACGGCATGATCAGGGGCGAGATTCAATGCAACATCTCCGAAATCAAGGGGACTTTTCATAAGTTTACCCCCAATGCCATTTTAATTTTAAATGAAGTGATCAATGAAATCATGAATTTGCGTTTATCCCAGAGACCGCGGTCCCGGATTGTGATCGGCAAAATATCCGGTGGTGCCAACCATGGCAAAATAGCTTATAAAGCGAACCTGGGATTCGAGATTCGCAGCGATTCATACAAAATGGTCAAATCGATTTACAATAATTTCAGAGATATCGTCGAAGGAATCAATCACGAAAATGAAGTTGACCTGAATATAAAAACCATCAGTAATTTGAAGGCTTCCAGGTTAAAATTCAATCATCCCCTGGTTAAAAATTCCGCTGCCGTTCTGGAAGCCCTGAGTATCAAACCGATCAGCAAATCAACGGAATCAGCGCTATCCATCTTTCTCTCACGCAAGATACCAGCCGTCACCTTGGGTATCACCCACGGAGAGAACTATTACACGGAAAAGGCCACGATGGAAATCGAACCGATGTTCAAGGGTATTGCTCAGGTTATCGGTGTACTAAAGGCGATTGATAGTGGGGTCTGTGATGAGGCATAACTGGCTCGAAAAAAACACATTTCACTATTCGGAGTTTAGTGATCTGTATCACCTGGTCGAAGAAAAACAGAAAAAAAACCTTAAAATATCCCTGTGCCTGCCGACCCTGAACGAAGAAAAAACCATTGCCAAAGAAATCATTATCTTGAAATCCGAACTCATGACGCGATATCCGCTGGTGGATGAACTGATCGTCATCGATTCGGGCTCCACCGACAATACCCTGGATATTGCCGGCTCTTTCGGGGCCGATGTCTACATTGCCAATGAAATCCTTCCCGATCTCGACCGATTTAAGGGCAAGGGCGAAAACCTGTGGAAAGCGCTTTATATTACCAAAGGGGATATTATCGTCTACATTGATGCCGATATAAAAAATATTCACCATCGCTTTGCCTATGGTTTGATCGGCCCCTTGCTCCTAGGCGACCAGATTAAATACACCAAAGCGTTCTACGACCGACCGATTGCGATCGGTAAAAATAAAATCAGGCCCACTGGCGGCGGACGTGTGACAGAGCTGGTTATCAGGCCGTTGTTCTCCCTGTTTTTCCCGGAACTCACCCAGATTATACAACCACTGTCGGGTGAGTATGCCGGGTTCCGGGAAATATTTGAAAATATCCCCTTTCCGATTGGATATGGGGTGGAAACCAGCATGATTCTTGATATATACGATAAGTGGGGCCTGGATGTCATCGCCCAGGTGGATCTTGATCGTCGAATCCACCGCAACCAGGATACCAAAGCGTTGGGCCGAATGGCTTTTGCCATCCTTAAGACCTTTATCAATCGTCAAAAAAGATCAGGCATGATTGATTTAAAGGAAGATCTTTTTGATGAAATCATCCAGTACAACCTGGTCGATAATGAATATCAGCCCGAAGCGCGGCAAATAATAGGGCTTGAACGACCGCCGATGATAACGATTCCCGAGTACTGCGAAAAATTTGCGGTAACGAACTAGGTTTTTTCCTATACTGCGCTCGGTAAAGGTGGCCCCAGCGGGGCAGCACTAGCGCAGTTCATTGGCTATAGGTGTCAGGTTTCGGGTGTCAGGGAATCGAGTTGATAAATCCTGGTACCTGAATACTGACACCTGAAACCGTCAGTTCCTTACAACATTTTGTCGGAAAAACCAGATAAGGGCCTAATCAACTACTGAACTAATCAACTCAATCAACTAATAAACCAGTCAACTTAATCAACTGTTTTATGAATCAACTATTGAACGAAATATGAAACTGATAGACCCCTGCGACCGACATCTGAATTATCTGCGAATCTCCATTACCGACCGTTGTAACCTGAAGTGCATCTACTGCGTCCCGCGGGATCAAATTGCCAGGCTTTCACATGAAGATATTTTAACCTACGAAGAAATTTTGCGACTGGTAAACATCGGCGTAAAATTGGGAATTACCAAATTGCGGGTTACCGGCGGCGAACCACTGGTGAGAAAGGGTATCTACGGATTTCTGAATGAATTGAGCCGCATCGAGGGACTGGCCGATCTTTCGCTGACCACCAACGGGGTTGCCCTGAAGGATAACCTGACCCGGATTAAAACCGCCGGCCTCAAACGCATCAATATCAGCCTGGATACGTTAAAGCGAAAAAAATTTCATGAAATTACCGGACTCGATCTTTTTGAAAAGGTCTGGCAGGGCATCGAAATGGCCCGGGACTTGGGATTTTACCCGATTAAGCTAAACATCGTGGCCTTAAACGGAATCAATGATGACGAGTTAGAAGACATGGCACGACTAACATTTGAAAATCCATTTCACATTCGCTTTATTGAATACATGCCCATCGGAGATTCTCAAATGGGCAACGGTCCGCTACTGCTGGCACCAGAAATAAAAAAGCGCATCAGTCAACTGGGCCAGCTCATGCCGGTTCGCAATACAGCCCATGACGGACCGGCCCAAAGATATCGCTTTGAGGGCGCCAGGGGCGAAATCGGATTTATCCACGCTCTGAGTCACCACTTCTGTGACAGATGCAACCGCCTGCGATTAACGGCGAGCGGTAAGCTCAGGCCGTGCCTGCTGTCCGATCACCATGAGGATGTCAAGGGGCCTTTAAGGGACGGTTGCTCTGACGAAGAACTGGCGAAAATTTTCTTTAAGGCGGTGCGCCACAAGCCATCCGATCACAATTTAGCAGTCGGAAACCCACTGCGGGTCTGCGGTCAGATGCACGCTATCGGAGGATAGGGATTAAAAAAAGCCTGAGCCGCAGCAGTGGGAGGCTACATTTACTCGCACAATAGGCTTAATACGGCTCAGGCATACAGAAAAAATGCCTACAATTGCATCGCCCCAATTTTCGAATCTGGCCAACCTAGTATAGGCATTCCTGATCTCGCCACTTAGCAGTAAGCAAATGACAAATCAAGGCTTTTTTTAAAATTTTCATTTTTTTTATGAAACGGAGAAATTTATGGAATTAAAAATCGTCAAAATCGAAAACCCGAACAGCATGAACATGATCCTCGGTCAGTCGCATTTCATCAAAACCGTCGAAGATGTCTATGAGGCTATGGTATCGACTGTTCCAATGGCCAAGTTCGGCCTGGCCTTCTGCGAAGCTTCCGATGTTTGCCTGGTCAGACACACCGGCACCGACAAAGAAATGCTTGAGCTGGCCCAAAAGAATGCCTATGCCCTCTCAACCGGTCACAGCTTTATCGTCTTCATGAAAGACATGTTTCCGGTCAACGTCTTAAACGCGATCAAAAATGTACCGGAGGTGTGCCGTATTTTCTGCGCCACAGCCAACCCTGTTGAAGTCATTATAGCAGAGACGGAACAAGGGCGCGGCATTCTTGGGGTTATCGACGGCTTTTCCGCCAAGGGAATTGAAACAGAGGAAGACATCGATGCCCGTAAAAATTTGTTGCGGCAAATAGGATACAAGCAGTGACGGCTGCATGTGACGGGGTGCATGTGATGGGTTGCGGGTGACAGGGTGCGGGTTGCGAGTTATGCGTTGCGAGCTGCGGGTTGAGAGGTTCTTGCCCGGACCGCTGATCATAGGTACGCTATGCGCCATGCTCTAAGCGCGATACACATATTTTCCAATTTCCGACTGCAAGTACCTCTGGTTTCTATCATCTGATCTTTGCCACTGCGGTAATCATCCTGTCCAGCGCTTTCTCAAGCAGACTTCGGGGACACGCGAAATTCAGCCTCATGAAACCGGGTGCGTCAAATTCAATTCCATCCTGCAATCCGACCCCGGCATTTTCTAAAAATGCGGCCGGATTTTTAATCCCGGTCGCCCGCATATCAATCCAGGCCAGATAGGTTGCTTCCACCGGAGCCATTGAAAGGCCGGACATCTGATGGATTGCCTGTTCAACGATGGTAAGGTTGCCGCGCAGGTAATCGAGCAAGGCGGTATGCCAATCGGCGCATTCTTCAAAGGCAGCCCGGGCTGCTGTATAGCCGGCTGCATTCACCCAGGGAACAATGCCGGCCATGACCGTTCGAAAACCACGGCGCAGGTTCTCATCGGAAATGATGGCAAACGCACAGCCTAATCCCGGCAGGTTAAAAGTTTTACTGGGTGACATCAGGGTAATCGTGCGGGCGGCCACATCCGGATGCAGGGTCGCAGTCGGTATATGTTTTTTTTGCCGGTCAAGAACCAGGTCACAGTGAATTTCATCGGAACACATCACGATATCATATTTTTGACAGATTGCAGCCAGAGTAGTCAATTCTTCGACAGTGAAAACGCGTCCAACCGGATTCTGTGGATTACAGAGCAAAAAGAGTTTTGTTGCGGCGGTAATCGATTTTTCCAGCCGCTCAAAGTCAAACTGCCATCGATTGTTTTCCTCATGCAGGTTGACTTTGATAATATTGCGCCGGGAGAGCCCGGGTGCGCTTAAAAATGGCGGGTAGATGGGCACAGCCGTCATGACATCATCGCCGTCTTCACCCACCGCCCGGCAGGTCACATTGAGTCCGGTCACCAGCCCCGGCAGCCATACCAGCCATTCGGGCTTCACTTCCCAAGCGTATTTATTCTGGAGCATCGTGATGACCGACGCATTCAAAGCATCCGGAGTTATGGTATAGCCAAACACACCGTCTAGGACTCGCTGCTGCAGTGCCTTTATGACCGCCGGTGGCGACCGAAAATCCATATCCGCCACCCAAAGCGGTATAATATCGCGCCCTTTATATTTGTTCCATTTCAGACTGGCCGTTCCGCGCCGCTCCAGCAGCGTATCAAAATCAAACAGATCGAATTTTTCCATAGTCATCTCTCAATAATATATTCAATCATTACCCAAAAACCTAGCCGGAGAAGCTCAGATATCATAAGAAAGACATTTATTGCAAAGGTGTTTTAAGATTTTTATTCGAATTCAAGATTTTCATTTTTTCGTTTTTATCAACTCATGATAGGCCTCGGTTAGGCTGACAAACTGATCGTGATCGCCGCCTTTATCCGGGTGCAGTTCCTGGGCTTTGCGCCGATATAGCCGATTTAGGTCCTGACGGCTCATTTTTTTTAAATTTACCGCGGATATTCCCAGGATGGCACTGGCTTCCTTCAAACCGGCCGCGGCCCTTTTATAAGGTGGTCGATATTCGCGGCGGCTGTTAATAAACTGTCGCAAATAGTCTTCCATAAAAGATCCGGGAGCATAGTCATAGTCGAAATGCATCAACACATATCTGACTAGAAAGTCATGCAATCGGTCAGTAGCTTCCGTACCCGCCCAAAAAATCGGGTCCTGATTTAAGCGGCAAATCTGCTCGATAAAATGCTCATCCACTTTAGCCTGGCTCAGCATTTGCGGATTGCTGATCGCAATAGATTGGTGAAAATATCGCTGCAGATCAAAAATAGTGTAGGTATAGGTTTTGTATTCGCGGGGGCTCAGCGCAGCTTCCATGTCCATGAACCTGTGCTCGATTTCATCCCTCGATTTATTGAACAGCCCACGAAACATTTTTAGCGGCACCCGCCCGATATTGCGTTGATCGATTTGGCCAAACTTCAAATAATGCGCCCGGCGCTTGTCGAAGAGGTGAAGCGGTCTAAGAATCCTTTTCTCAGGGGCTTGTTTTCTGCGGTTTGTCCGATGCCGATCCTCCCGGCGGCGAAACGGCTCTAGCACTCGTCTGATTTCCGGTTGGACAAATCGCCAAAAGATATCTTCAAGCTCATCGAGGCTTTTTTCGGCACCCATATCAAGGAGTCGTTCCTCAATCGACTCGCTGATATAAAACGCGTTGCCTCCCGGATAAATGATAAACCGGGCAGGATCAGGTCCCAGTTCAATCAGATCCCGGCTTAAAAAGCTGTTCTGCTGTTGATAAGATTCCCGGATAAAATAATGAATTCGGCCGTTTATTCTTTTTGATGCCAGGTACAAGGGCGACTCCTTACTTATTCCATCCCATGATTTTGCTGCTTGTTTCTTTTGGTTGTGATGGGATAATACGAATAATGCCTTTAGCTAACTTGCCTGAAATGCCTGAATTTTGACCAATTCCCCTCACTTTCAGCCTTTCTCATTGAGCTTGCACGAATAAGGCATCTCTCCTGAATCCTGCACCAGCTCCGGGCCGTGCAACCTGAAGGGTCGCCTGCTCCCTGCGCTTGTCAATTGCTGCTTAGTGATTACGTTAACAAGGTGATAAAATAGCTGAAAGCCATTATGTAAATGCGTGTTTAAAGGACACCATGCGATTTCAACGCCTGGGCAAATCAGAGCTTAAAATTTCCACCATAATTATGGGTACATTTCAGGCCGGCAAAGAAAAGTGGGCCGGTATTGATGATACCCTGACCAGCCGGGCCATCCGCGCCGCCTTTGACGCCGGCGTCACCACATTTGACTCGGCTGAGGCTTACGGGAAAGGCCATTCGGAACGTATTCTGGGCGCCGCGCTAGGCGATGTCCGGGATCAGGTTGTTCTGGCCACCAAGGTATCACCCAACCGTCTGGGTTATGATCAGGTGCTAAACGCCTGCCATAGTTCCCTTAAAAATTTAGGGACAGAATACATTGATCTTTACCAGATTCATTGGCCGTCAGGCTCATTTGGCGGCAAAGTTGCTCCCATAGAGGAAACCATGGAAGCGATGATTAAGCTGAAGGACCTGGGTAAAATCCGTGCCATCGGGGTGTCTAATTTTTCCCAGGCCCAGGTCGCAGAGGCAGCAAAATATGGATGCTTAGACAGTCTTCAACCGCCATACTCACTTTTCTGGCGCCATGTTGAAAAAAATACCATGGCTTACTGTATCGACAATAATATCAGTATCCTGGCCTATTCCCCCATGGCCCAGGGGCTGCTGACCGGCAAGTTTGGACCGGACCATAAATTTCAAAAAGGAGATCATCGCTCAAAAAACAAACTGTTTCAACCGGAAAATTATCGGCGAGTTCAGCAGGCACTGGCCCGTCTGTGCCCGATTGCTGATCGGCTGAATATGGATTTAGGACAGCTGGCCCTGGCGTGGGCCACTTCCCGCCCCGGTGTCGCGGCGATTGCGGGAGCCCGCAACGCAGAACAGGCGACGATGAATGCCCGGGCAGCCGAGGTATCATTGTCCGCCAGTACGCTAACGGAATTAGATCAAATCGGGCGTATGGTTACGGATTATCTGGATGAAAACCCCGTCATGTGGCTGGCTTAACACGTGAAGGGATAAAAATGATGATAGCAATAGCCCTGGGGATCACCCCACTGCATCTCGGTATCTATCATACACTGCCCGATGGTCTGTTTTGATATTTCTTCGTAATCATCCCGTTTTTCTTCCTCCCGTTTACAGTTCATGCAAATGGCCTCATGGTCTATAACGGATAGGATTCTCGGATCATTTGGCGCCAGTTTCTGGCTGCAGCGTTGGCATTGAATGGCACACGATAACTTTTCCGCCCAGGCGTCCGACATTTTGGATCCTCCTTTTTGTAAAATGCAATATCAAACTAATAAGATTACCCAAGCAAAAAATCAACCCTAAGATTGGTCAGTCGATTGATCTATTGGACGTAAATACAATAAACAATGAAACTGCGTATGAGGAGAAAAAAATGAACAAACAAAGCGTTATTGAAATCGCCGAAGGCTTGAAGCAAATCGAAGATGGTGTAGAGAAAATCCAGCGCGTCATGCGGGAGGAAAATATAAAATCGATAAAAGAAGTCGCCGCCGAACTGATCCCGATGCTGAAAGCCGATGATGATGAAATCAATGAATCCATCATCGAGCATCTGGAAAAACGTAATTAAGGTTCCGGGGTTCAGAGTTCAGGGTTCAAAGGTTCATATGCTTGGAGATCCCGGTTAATTGCCGCCATCAGTCTGAACAACGTCCAGTTTAATCGAAAAGTACCTCCCTATACTCATAGAACTTCTATTGATTGTGGGAGCGGTTTTCTAACGCGAATTTCTCAGACTGGCTTAGACTTCTGAATGAAGTTTAATCCGAGCGGTTTAGAATTTCAGCCAGATTTCGACCGATTTCGTTTTAAAGTGAACCAAGCTGGAGAGGTAACCCTGAACGGTGAACCTTTGAACCCAGAACCTTGAACCCTCTGAACCGCTGAACCTCATCTGTTCTTCTTCAGATCCGCAATTAGATCTTTCATAATAGATATCACATTGCTGCCTCTTTGCCGGGCGATCTGATGGGCTTCCTCGACGATCCGGCTAGCCTGCCGGGCCAGTTCGGCATCATTTGGGATGGGCTGGTCAAGCTTCTGGTACTGCCAGCTTAAAAACCGCATTGCAATTTTTTCTTCCTGCTGCCGGATAAATCCCATGGTATTTCTCCGATAAGAGACCGGATGACAGAGGTCAGATGACGGAAGTTTTGAAGTCGGAAGTCGGAAAATTTCGTCTCACACTTCGCCATCTAACGTCTGCCGTCCTTCTTTACCACCCTACGCTCGGCCAAGCACCGATTGCCGCGAGCCTTGCGTCTTTTGCTCACTATCTTCTGCCCTATGCCGCATGCTCGCTGCTCTACGCCCTCTGCGCTATGCGTCTAATGCCGTGCGCCTGGCGCCCTGCAAATCCCTAAAATGGCTTTCTCAAGCACCAGCCTGGCAGCCGGCCCCCCGGTCTTCAGCTTTTGGTCCGCCACGTTCAGGGTTTCGAACGCTGTGATCAGCTCCTGTTTAGAAAACCGCTCCGATTTCTTGAGCAATTGATAAATTGGATAGGCATTTTTCGGATTTTGGGCAATCACCAGATCCGTGGTCAATTTGCTTTTTTTCTTTTTATTTTTGGCCCGGGATCCTGACTTCCGGGTTTCCGTCCCATCATTCAGCATGGTTTGCCAGTGGCTGAGATGATCCAGCAGATTCCGGTCATACTCGACAATCCCCGGTATGACTCGCTTTTGAAAATAATCGTAGGGGCAGGCCGCCTGCCAATCGCTGCCAAAGGGGCTTGCCACAAAATCTTTGGCCAGCAGCAGTTTTCTGACCTGGTTAATCAGCGCCGTAAAAACTTGCAGCGGATGAATCCCGGCGGACAGGAGCGAATCCAGAAAAAAAAGTGCTGAATCCGGCTTGCGATCCGCCAGGGCACCGGTCAATTCATAGATGGGGTCTTTTTTAGTACGCTGCAACACGGACTCAACATCGGCCAGCGTTATCTCCCGGCGATCCCCAACGTAGCTGATTAATTTTTCAAGGTTGCTGGAAAATGCTCTCAGATCAAAACCGGTCATTTCATAGAGGGCCATGTAGGTCGATTGCCCCATTGATTTGTTGCCGGCCGTCAGCATCGCATTCATCCGGGCAGCCAGAACCGACTCTTGGACCACTTTATCCGCCCGGCGATCACCTTTTGGCACCGAACAGTCGATGACCACTCCCTTTTTGCTAAGCACCTTAAAAAGGCTGCGGCGTTTGTCCACCATATCCGTGGTGATTATCAGGTGATTGTTTGCGGGGAAGCCTTTTTCAACTGCCAGCTGCAGGGTGCGGCTATCGTCCCTGGCGGCTGGAACGGTCAGATTGTTTTCCCGGCAGTAGGTGATGATTTCATCCAGCCAGGTGTCATCAGCGCCCAAGGAACTGCTCTGCCCCAAGCTACTTTGGCGGTTTGATTTACCAATGTCTTCATAGGAAAGATTTAAAAGGCCCATCAAGCCCCGTAAATGTCCGGCAGCTTTTTTGATATTATCATCATCATAGGCTTTTTTAGTATTCTCAAGAATCCGGTCTTTGTCCACCCCGGCATAGAATATCTTGGAGTCGCGCAGGGCGATAACCTTTATACCGGCCAGCAGTGAATACGTATTGACCCGGCCGATAACGTCGTAGATATTTTCCTGGGATCCATCCAGAGGCTCGTAATTTATGCTGCGCTCCGATGCCGGCACCAGAACATCCAATAAGGCATCAAAGGTATTTTTTACCAGCATCTCCTCCCCGTATATCAGGTACACGGGTGCAAAGAAATTGTCGCCCAGCTCTGTGATATATTTTTTGAGCTCCTTGTAGTTAATGATGGGCATGGTTATAGACTATGAAGAGTTGGAGTACTGGATTGTAGGAGTATTGGGTAACTCTGCTTTAATGTTCGGTGCCTGGTTTGGCGGATTGCCTTCATATTCAAGAACTGCAAACTAAAAACCGCCAGAAAAAAAATGACCTTTTGGCCTACTTTTTCATGGCGAACATTGAACACTTCATGCTGGATCGAGTACGATACGCTCTTATTACACCACTCCAATACTCTGGAAATCCAGCGCAATCGCCCGATACCCTAAATAGCACTGCTGTATGCTGGGGTTTCTTAATTCCGACTACTCTTCCGGCAATTTCTTAAACAGCAGGTGATAAAGGAAAATAAAAAGCCCCACGGTAATCGCGCTGTCGGCGATGTTAAAGGCCGGCCAGTGGTATTTGCCGATGTAAAAGTCGAGGAAATCCACCACCATCCCGAATCGGACTCTATCTACCAGGTTGCCGATTGCCCCACCGAAAATCAAGGCAAAACCGACCGCCAGGAATGTATGTCCGGAGGGGGTCTTGATGTAAAAGTATAATATCAAGCCGACAGCCAGAGAAGATATAAATAGAAAAACCACCGTGCGCACTACCGCGCTCATATTGGCCATCAGGCCGAAGGCCCCACCCGGGTTGAGAATATGGGTGATATCAAAGATACCCGCGATGACCGGAATGCTTTTATGCAACGGCAGGTATTCCAAAATGAGAGCTTTGGTAATTTGGTCGGTCAACACGACCAGGCCGGCCACCAGAGCCAGTCTTGTATATTTATTTTGGGGCATTTAGCTTTATTTCCCAAATTTTGCACGCATACTGTTTCATCTTCTCATTGATTTACATTCAAGATTCAGGGATTTGTTCCAATGCATTTTTACAGCGTTGACAGATCGTTGGATGCTCGCTGTGACTTCCGACCGACGTATCATGCACCCAGCACCGTTCACATTTATCACCCGGTGCCGGCGTCACCCCGATGAGCAGGTCTTCGATATCGCTGCTGCGAAACGCATTTTCCAATCCTTCATCCTTAACCAGCGAAGCCTGGGATACAATCAGCAATGATCTTAAGTCAGCTGCAAATGGCTGCAGCTTATCGTATGCATCTCCGGCAACCGAAATGGTAACCGCCGCATCCAGCGGGTGCCCGATGAGTTTTTGGCCGCGCGCCGCCTCCAGTGCTTTGGTTGCCTCCCCGCGAATTTTCAGCATAAATTCCCAGCGCTCTGCCAGAGCATCATCTTTGAAATCGGCATTGGCTTCCGGCAGCAGTGACAAATGAATATTGGATTCCTTGCTGTCATGCACGGGCATGTATTGCCAGATTTCATCGGCGGTGAACGGCAGAATCGCAGCCATCAATCGCGCAATGGCGTCCAGAGTCATGTGCAATACCGTCTGCGCACTTTTGCGTTCCACGGATTGCGACGGCGATGTGTACAGCCGGTCTTTGAGAATGTCCAGATAAAAGGCGGACAGATCCAGCGTACAAAAATTGTACAGCGCATGGTATATCACGTGGAACTCATAAGCATCGTAGGCTTTGCGTCCTTTTTCGATTAGCTCCTGCAGCTTATGCAGTGCAAACCGATCGATTTCCGGCATCGACTCATAAGCGATCCCATCGCTGTCCGGGTCAAAATCGTAAAGGTTGCCCATCATAAAGCGGCTGGTGTTTCGAATGCGCCGGTAGGCATCGGTCAGCTGTTTTAAGATATTGTCGGAAATGCGAATATCTTCCCGGTAATCCGTAGCTGAAACCCAGAGCCGTAAAATTTCGGCACCGTATTTTTCAATGACCTCACTGGGAGAAATGACGTTTCCAATAGACTTGGACATCTTGCGGCCCGCGGCATCCACCACGAATCCGTGGGTCAATACCGCTTCATAGGGCGCACGCTTGCGGGTGCCCACTGAGGTCAGCAGGGCACTGTGAAACCACCCGCGGTGCTGGTCGCTGCCTTCCAGGTAGAGATCGGCCGGCCACCTTAAATAGGGTCGCTGCTCGAGCACGGCCGCATGGCTGACCCCGGAATCGAACCAGACATCCAGAATATCGGTCTCTTTGACGAAGCTCTTGCCGCCGCAGCTTTTGCAGGTGGCGCCATCCGGCAGCAGCTCTGACACCTCTTTTTCAAACCAGATATCAGCCCCGTGTTCTTGAAACAGTTGATATATCCGCTGCATGATCGGTTCATCCAGCAACAGAGTTTCGCATTGATCGCAATAAAATACCGTTATCGGAACCCCCCAGGCCCGTTGCCGCGAGACACACCAATCCGGACGATTTTCGATCATGCCGTAAATTCTATCGCGTCCCCAGTGCGGAATCCACTGGACCTTGTCAATTGCTTCCAGAGAATTTTTGCGCAAATCCGTTTTATCCATGGAGATAAACCACTGAGGCGTCGCCCGGAAAATAACCGACTGCTTGCAGCGCCAGCAATGGGGGTATGAATGTTCGAATTGGTCTTCATGGACCAGGGCGCCGGTCTCCTTAAGTTTGGCATTGATATTCTTATTGGCATCAAAGACAAATTCACCGTTGAAATAATCAACTTCAGCGGTAAAACGGCCCTGGTTGTCCACCGGGGAGTATACCTCCAAATCATAGAGCAGCCCGACCTCGTGGTCCTCGCGACCGTGGCCGGGAGCCGTGTGAACGCAACCGGTTCCGGCCTCCAGCGTGACATGCGATCCCAGTATAACCAGCGAGTCGCGCTGATACAGCGGATGGATACAACGTTTGTTCTCGAGGCTTAGGGGATCGATATCGGCGATGATTGAATATTCGGTATTACCGAAGGTCTGCATACAGATGTCAACCAGTTCCCGGGCCAGGATATAGACCTCATCGCCGCCGACGCTGACGGCAACATACTCAAAATCGGGATGCAGCGTGATTGCTAAATTGGCCGGAATCGTCCAGGGCGTGGTAGTCCAGATGACGACATATACATCTTTGCCGGCCAACGGCGGCAGTTCGTCGCTCAGGTCGTCCTGCAGGGAAAATTTAACATAAATGGACGGTGTCGACTCATCGTGATACTCGATTTCAGCCTCAGCCAGAGCCGTCTGACAGGTAAAGCACCAGTAGATCGGCTTTTTACTTCGAATCAAACTGCCGTTGCGGGCAAATTTGCCGCATTCCCGGGCGATGGTGGCTTCATAAGCATAATTCATGGTCAGGTATGGATCATCCCAGACTCCCATCACCCCCAGACGCTTGAATTCATCTCGCTGAATGTCAATAAACTTCTCGGCATAGGACCGGCACAGTCGGCGAACCTGGGACATGCTGAGATCTTTCTTTTTTTCGCCGATTTCTTTGTCCACATTATGCTCGATGGGCAGGCCGTGACAATCCCAACCCGGTACGTAAACGGCATCGTATCCGGCCATCTGTCTGGAACGGACAATAATGTCTTTCAATATTTTATTGAGCGCCGTCCCGATATGAATATAACCATTGGCATAAGGAGGGCCGTCATGAAGAATAAACTGCTCCCTTCCCTTGGAACTATTTCGTATCTGCTCGAAAAGGCCGATATCATTCCAGGATTTCAGCTGTTCCGGCTCCCGCTTTGCAAGGCTGGCTTTCATCGGAAATTTAGTTGATGGAAGGTTGAGTGTCTTTTTATAATTCATTGATTCCCCCTAATTGCGATTAATTTAAACTTAGATTTTTACTCTGTATCCAAAAATGTGTCAAGGAAATAGAACAATGAATTCGGAATGCGAAAGTTGGGATGGAAGGGATTCGGAAATGGGATATTGAAAGTGGGAAGTCGGAATGATTCGATTTCAGATTTTGGATTAAGAAAATGAAATGGAAGCGCAGAGCGCAAAGGGCAAAGAGCGTGGAGCACAGAGCACAGGGACGAGGGTAGAAGTCGGAGGTCAGAGGTCAGAGGTCAGAGGTCAGAAGACAGAAGACAGAGGTCAGAAGACAGATAACAGAAAACCGAACTTTTTCGTTCGAAATTCGATATTCGTCATTCGATTTTCTGCTGTCCTTAGATCACGTCTTCAGCGTGATTCATTTTTTTTCTATACTTTGAAGCTTTTTCCTTTTCCACATTCCGCATTCACACTTCCGATTTCCTTAAAACCCTATACCTGAAACTTTCCAGTATCCAGTATCAAGTATCATGCATCCAGCCTCAAGCAACCTCCGTACCATCCTCCTCATCGGCGATTTCCATTAGATAGCGTCCGTAGTCGTTTTTCAGGTAATTAGAGGCCAGCAATTTGAGCTGCGCTGCGTCTATATAACCCAGCCGGAAGGCGATCTCCTCCACACAGGATATTTTCAGTCCCTGTCTTTCCTGGATCGCCTGCACATAGCTGGCCGCCTGCTGAAGTGCTTCGTGGGTTCCGGTATCGAGCCAGGCAAATCCCCTGCCCAACAATTCCACCTTGAGATCGCCGCGTTTCAGATAGGCGGTGTTAATGTCGGTGATTTCCAGTTCCCCCCGGGCGGAAGGCTTAAGATTCCTGGCGATCTCAATGACTTCATTGTCATAAAAATAGAGTCCTGGAACCGCATAGGAAGATCTAGGATTTTGAGGTTTTTCCACAATGTCCGTCACCGTGCCGTCCGAATTGAACTCGACAACGCCATACCTCTCAGGATCGCGCACCAGATAACCGAAGACAAGTCCTCCGCTGGTTAACTGGACAGCCCGTTGCAGAATATTGGAGAGGCCTTGACCATAAAAAATGTTGTCACCGAGTATCAAGCAGACCGACTCCTGGCCGATAAACGAACTTCCGATAATAAATGCCTGGGCCAGTCCCGCGGGTCGCGCCTGTTCCGCGTAGTAAAACGACATCCCCAGGTGCGATCCGTCACCGAGGATTTTTTGAAATATCGGCAGATCGTAAGGAGTGGAAATAATCAGGATCTCCCGAATTCCGGCCGCCATCAGCACAGAAAGCGGGTAGTAAATCATCGGTTTGTCGTAGACCGGCAGTAGTTGTTTGCTGACCCCCAGAGTAAGGGGATACAGCCTGGAGCCCGCCCCCCCTGCTAGAATTATACCTTTCATAATGCCCTTTCAATTGAATAATGAAGATTGAAGATTGAAGGTCCGCCAAGGCAGAACGATTTTAAAAATGCAAATCAGAAAAATGACGGAGCGAAGCGACTTCGACAATTATTCATTTTTCATAAGTCATTTTCTTCACGCCGGTGACAGTGCCATGGCGCCGACGGCAAGATAGGAGAAGCTTTTGGCCACCAGTTCATTGTAGTCGGGTATCATCCGTCTGCCGTCCATGACCAGATAAGGAGGTTTTACCGTATCTTCTATCGTTCGGGAAAATCCTCGGAACTCCTCGCAATCCGATGAAATAAAAAGGGCATGCGATCCGTTGATGGCTTCCCTGGCGGAATTAAAATAGTGGATTTTTTCAAATAAAATATTCTTGGAGGGATCGAATACTTCCCGGGCCGATTCATTGGCCAGAGGATCATAGGCGTGAATGGCGGCAACACCTTTGCCGAGCAGAGATTCGATGACTTTTATTGAGGAAGCGTCCCGCATGTCATTGGTGTGCTTCTTGAAAGCCAGCCCCAAAACCGCAACGGTCTTGTTGTTGAACTTGAATCCGGCTTCGGTAATCGCCCGGTCAATCAGGTAAACTTTTTGATATTCATTGACTTCGGAAGACGCCTCCAGCATCTTGGTGCTGACATTCACCCGGCGTAATTGATAAATTAAAGAGGCAATATCCTTACCGAAACAACTGCCCCCCGCGCCGTTGCTCACAAAAGAGCCCCAGGTACTGATACGGTCGTCCGACGTCACACCGAGTCTGAGATCGTCAATATTCACATTGGGCATATTTTCTCCGATTTTGGCTCCCACACCGTTCCAGAACGAAATATAGGTCAGCAACATGGTATTGGCCACGTATTTTATGGCTTCAGCGGTCTCAGGTGTGGTCTCGATATATTTTATGCGGACATGATGCACAAACTGTGAGTAAACCCGCCGCAGGATGTTATAGTCTTCAGCGGTGTCACAGCCTACCACCACCCGGTCCGGACGCCTGGCGGCCAGCACGGCCGTACCTTCGGCCAAAAACTCGGGATTAGATGCAACACCGAAGTTCTCGACCCCATGCGTCTTCATGATGTCTTCCAGATGACGCGCCGTTCCGATGGGAACGGTGCTTTTGTTAACCAACACGATGCGGTGTTTATCTTTTCTTTTAGCCAGCACCTCAGCGGTACTTTCGGCGGCAGCATCATAAAAAGTCAGATTTGTGGAACCGTCGATATTAGACGGTGTGGGCAGACACAGAAAAATCGCATCGGTTCCCTCAATTATCGATTTCAAATCACTCGAAAATTGCAGGGATTTGCCCAGCGTTTCCCGAATGATATGGGCCAGCCCGGGTTCATTGACGTATTTTTCAATCTGGTCGGCCTGACCGCTGGAAAACGCATTGATCTTTTCCAGGTCGATGTCGTGCGCGTAAACCTCATGGCCGTATTCCGAGCACACTGCAGCATGCACGAGCCCAACGTATCCGGTTCCCAATACTATAATTTTCATAATTACCTCTTTCCTTAATTAATCCAATAGATTAAAGATGTACATATATTAAAAGAGCAGTGTATATGTGGCAACAGTGAAATCCCGGTTAGAATAACGTCAGCTCCTGCAGGATCTCGTGGATGCCCAGATTTTCGAATTTTAGGCGTAAAAACTCGGAAATGGTCGGTTGATAGGGCCTTGCGTTGAGGTACATTTTCGCTTCGTTGGGGGTGCGGCCGCCTTTTTTCAGGTTACACGGTTTGCAGGCTGCCACACAGTTTTCGAAAGTCATTTTACCCCCCCTTGATTTGGGGATGATGTGATCGATGGACAATTTTTCTCTGCGAGTACCGCAGTATGCGCACCTGAATCGATCTCGGATAAGAACGTTTCTTTTGGTAAAGGTCACACTGGTCCGGTAAATCGTCCGGATGAGCTTGATCAGCCGCATCACTGCGGGAACTTTCAATTCTACCCCGCTGCAATTGCGAATTGTTCGCGACGAGTCTTTGACGACTTCCACTTTACCTTTGGTCATCAGACAAACTGCCCGTTTCCAATTAACCAGGTTTAGAAATGTGTAGTCCGCATTTAACAACACACACTGTGTCATCATATATGCTCCGGCTGTAAACACTTGGTTAATATTCGGAACTATATACGAAAAAAAGGTAAAATTTCGTAACGCCTTGAAAGTCCGCCTAATTTCATTTTTAAGCCATTATTCGGAAAGCTTGCTAACACCTTGTTTTAGCATTAAAAATTGTC
>Ga0056115_1000046_pt1 | contig 67590 bp, 64 predicted proteins | sample WorMetOlspDAHAB1_FD_77007 | JGI IMG/M metagenome (GOLD analysis project Ga0056115, IMG submission 77007) | Marine gutless worms symbiont microbial communities from Max Planck institute for Marine Microbiology, Germany - Olavius sp. DAHAB.1 ...
CATGTATACCCTCATGGGTATTCCCATCGCCCGCTGGGCCGAGCGCTACAACCGGGTGCGCATCATCGCCGGCAGCGTCATCCTCTGGTCACTGATGACGGCGTTGTGCGGCATTGCCGGCAGCTTCCTGGCCCTGCTGGCCTTCCGCATTGGTGTCGGCATCGGAGAGGCCGGTTGTACACCGCCCGCCAACTCCCTGATCGCCGACTACTTCCCGGCGCGCAGCCGGGCCCGGGCGCTGGCCACCTATGCCATGGGAATCACCCTGGGTGGGGTTCTCGCCAATGCATTCGGTGGCCCCATCGCGCAGATGTTCTCCTGGCGCGAGGCCTTCCTGGTACTGGGTATCCCGGGAATACTGGTGGGCGTGTTCGTACTGTTTACCATCGAGGAACCTCCCCGCGGCTACTCAGATCTGCCCGGCACCAAGCAGGTTGAAAAGCTCGGCCTGCGCGAGAGCCTTTCGGAACTGGCGGCCAAGACCACGTTCTGGATGAACATCGCCGGCGCCACGGCAGTCGCTTTCGTGGGGTACGGCGTCACCAACTTCTCTGCACCCTTCTTCCAACGGACCCACGAAATGAACGTGGCCGAGGTGGCCACCCAGATTTCCGTCCCCCTGGGCCTGGCAGCGTCCCTGGGCGCTTTCACCGCCGGTTATCTGACCGATCGCATCAGCCACCGCCATCCGAACGCGGTAGCCCTGATCCCGGGTTGGAGCCTGATAATCTCGGTGCCATTTTACTGGGTGGGTTTCTCCACCGAGAGCATCCCCCTCGCCCTGGGCAGTCTGCTGATCGGCAATGTACTGCACTACAGCTACCTGGGCGCCCAGTACACCATCTGCCAGGGTGTCGCCAGCACACGCTCGCGCGCGACTGCGGTCGCCATCATGCTGTTTGTAGCAAACCTGATCGGCTATGGGATGGGGCCACTGTTTGTCGGGTTCCTTAGCGACGCCCTGATGGGGGGGCACCTGGAACAGGCGGCGGGCAGTGTTATCCAGGCAGCGGCCTGTGATGGCTCTGCCGGCGATCTGACGGCGAGGCTGGGTGCCGACCAGGCAGCATTGTGCCTGGAGGCACGGGCTGCGGGGCTGCAGCAATCCATACTTATCGCCGTTACCCTCTATGCTCTGGGCGGCTTGTTCTATCTGCTTTGCTGCAGGTCCCTGCAGCGGGACCTGGTCGCGAAAGCACACTAGAGCTTGCTGACCAAACCTGGATGGCCAGTTTGATGGATTACGATTCAGGATTCTATGTTTCTGGCCCGGCCAGTTGACATCCCCAAGCTATGGTCGATGCTAAGGCATACAGGAACGACGGAACAACTGATGAATTTCATCATCGAACTCAAGCGCCGTAACGTTTTTCGTGTGGGTATCGCCTACGTAGTACTGGGCTGGGTGGTGATCCAGGTTACCGACACGGTCGCCCCCGCGCTGAACCTGCCCGAGTGGACCCTGGCCCTTGTGACCTGGCTGGGGATTATCGGCTTTCCCTTCGCGCTATTGCTTGCCTGGGCCTTCGAAATGACACCAGAGGGCATCAAGCTTGAGAAAAATGTGGTTCGCTCGGAATCCATCGCTCCAGTCACCGGGCGCAAGCTGGATTTTGCGATTATCGGTCTGCTGCTGGCTGCGGTGGGTTTCCTGGTTGTTGACAACTATGTCCTGCAGCAGCCTAAAGTTGCAGAAGCACCAGCCAGCGAACCGGCCGCAGCGGCAGTAAAGAACTACGGCTCGATCGCAGTCCTGCCCTTTGCGAACATCAGCAACGATCCCGACCAGGAGTATTTCTCCGACGGCATTTCAGAAGAATTGCTCAACGCACTGTCCAGGCTACGGAACCTGCAGGTTGCTGCACGCACCTCATCTTTTGCATTCAAGGACAGGAACCTGGACGTTACTGAAATCGGCAACAAACTAAAGGTGGAAACTTTACTGGAAGGGTCCGTGCGGAAATCCGGCAACCGCGTGAGAATCACCGCCCAGCTGATCGATGTGGACAACGGCTACCATCTCTGGTCGGAAACGTATGACCGGGAGCTGACTGATGTGTTCGCCATACAGGACGAGCTGACTAAAGCGATAGTCGCAGCACTCAAAGTTCACCTGGCTACCGGGGAGACCGCGGCGACAACTGGCGATATCGGCAATTGGGAAGCTTACGACGCCTATCTCAAGGGCCTTCACGGCCTGCGGCAACGACGCCCGGAGAGCGTCACGGCAGCTATCGACTACTTCCAGGCAGCCCTCAGTCTCGAACCCGATTTCGCCGCCGCCATGGCAAAACAGGCGCAGGCTCTAATGCTGTCGGCAACTTATTCAGACATTCCCTGGGCGGATGCAACGGCCAGGGCCAGGGCGTTGTTGGACCAGGCCCTGGCCCTCAATCCAGGCCTGGCGGAGGCCCATGCGGCCAGCGGTTTCCTGCTGCTTTATGACGGACGCGGCAGTGAGGGCCTGGAGAGGCTGAACCGGGCCCTTACGCTGGACCCGGGGCTGGTCGAGGCCCTGCACTGGCGGGCAATCGTACTCAGAAACCAGGGCCATGTAGGAGAAGCTCTGGCTTCATCACAGCAGGCGCACCTGCTGGACCCCATGCATGGTGCCGTCTTCGGCCTGCTGAGCAGTTTCGAAATCGACTATGGCCTGCCAGTGAGACTCGAACTGGAGTTGGTGCAGCAATATCACCCGGAGAGATATGCGCTTTATCAACTTAGAACCTTGTCCAGCCGGGGTAACTGGGCGGATGCCCTGGAGTTACTGCGTGCTTCCCCTGAGAGCTCAATCCTTGCCCGCGAATCCTGGATCGTCATTACCCGGGCGCGGCTCAAGGAACGGAGCGAGGCTGCCGTGGCCCGGCTCGCTGCAAGAGCGACAGACCCTGAAACCGACATCTTCCTGTGGGAAAAGGTGACTTTCGGTGACTACGAGGCGGCTGAAGCGTTCCTGGCGGGCGTGGATTCCGATACGCTTGCCAACCACACGGTGGAGGGATACCGGGGCGTCATCCAGTACTTCCGGGGAATAAATGAACAGGCGCAAGTGACGTTGACGCGTGCGATGCAGGACTATGACATTATGCTGTTCGGCAACGCCTGGTTTCTGCGTAGCAGCGGGAACGCACTTGATCTCGCTGACGTTCTGCAGCGCCGGGGCGACCACGCGGCCGCCGCCGACTATATGGACCGGGTGAGGGAATTGCTGAGCGCCGTTCAGCGCGGCGGTGCCAGGTACGGTGTAGAGATCGACGCCGCCAAGCTCAAAATTCTCGAAGGCGATCATGCCGCTGCCATAGCCCTACTCCGGCAGAAACGTGAACGGGGTGCCCTGCTCTGGTACGAGATGCGTGGCCCGCTGTTCGAACGGCTCGCCGATGAACCCGACTTCGTGAAATTGCAAGCCGACCTCAATCAACATATCGATGCTGAACGGGCCAAACTGGGCTGGCCCCCGGCCGACTTTTAGCGAGATCGTCCACAAGACGATTGCAACGAGCACAGATACTCTGGAAGGCATTGCAGGTAGCGGCTTATTTAAAATTCTCAAGGATTTGGTGGCTAGAGCGAGTATTTCTTGCGGTATTGAAGAGGAGAAAGCCCGGCTTTCTTTTTGAACATCCTGTCAAAGGCGCTGGTTTCGGAGTAACACAGCTTCATCGCGATTTCTGTGATGCTCAAGTCGGAATTCAGCAGCGCGTCCTTCGCGATCCTGGTCAGGGTATCATCCTTGATCTGCCGGAATGAGGTGCCTTTGGCTTCAAGTAATCGCTGCAGTTGCCGGACTGACACATTGAGTCGTGTGGCAACGGCCTCCGCACTGATAGTTCGATAACCTACTGACGTCGTGACCAGGAGGCGCACCTGCCTGACGATATCGGTGTGCGTCTGTTGCTCATCGAGCAGCGTGTTTGCCTGGTTTAGCAGTATGGGCAGCAGATTGATGTCAGCGTTGTCGTTGGGGATATCGACAACAGCCTCTTCAAATTCAATCAGGTTCTGCGGCTGCTCGAAATACACGGCCTCGCCGAAATATCCCGTGAAACTGCTGCTGTCCTCCGGCGGTTCATAGTTGAAACACGTCATCAGCGGCCGCCAGGAAGGACCGACTCGCTCGCGAATACCACTGATGATAAGACCGAGACCGAAGTTGATGTCCTGGCTGGAGTCTGCGCCTGGGATGTCCGCCTCCGTATAGCGGCAGTGGGCTTTCCCATTCTGGTAGGTGAATCGATACTCGAAATCCGGGGAAAAAATGCTGTGGTACCGCTCCAGGAATCGGAAGCTTTCCCGAAGTGACGGACCGTTCATGACGAGGTGGCCGACGATGCCGAATTCACCCAGGTTAACGGCCTCCGCGATCTCGGCGCCCAACAGCGGCCTATTCAGGCGTTTCGCCGCCCAGTTGAAAACTTCGAGATAGACCGGCGTACGGATAATACCTGAATCGGAAATCAGCGCGGTCTCGTCCAGCGCGTTTTCGCGACAGATTTCGGAGACCTCTATTCCCTGCTCCGCCAGGTAAGCGATCAGCCAACGGGCAGGCGTGCCCTGTCGTGTCGCCGCTATCGAAGTGCTGCCCATAGGATTCTTGCTGTTACCGGCATATGTCGCAAAGTGTCAATAATTGGTCCGGCCGGGTCAATACCTGGCGCTCAGATATGCTTATCTTTATCACATGCCGACGACCACAGGATTGCGAGACATGTCGATCATTCAAGCCGAGCACATCATGCTCACCCACCCGGAACACGCCAGGGCGCCTCATGATGCGGAATTCGCCAATGGCAGTGCCTTTATCCAGGACCACTATTGCAGCGTCGATGAAGCCGCCATTCCGATTACCGACATGGGCTTCCTCCACGCCGATGCGGCCTATGATGTGGTGAGTGTTTCCCGGGGCCAATTTTTTCGCCTGGAAGACCATCTTGAGCGCTTCGAGCAATCTTGCGATAAATTTCTCCTCAACAACCCCTACTCCCGGGAAGAGACCGCCGAAATCCTCACCAATATGGTGAAACTGGCTGGCGTCAAGGACGCCTATGTCTGGTGGTGCGTGACGCGCGGCACCAACCCCACCGGTGACCGGTCCGACCTGGCGGGCTTCCAGAATCAGTTCTATGGCTACGTCATACCCTACATGTACATTGCCCACGATGATGAGCAAACCCGTGGGCTCGACGTCATAGTGAGCCGCGAGTTTATTCGGATTCCGTCGAAGTCCGTGGACCCGACTGCCAAAAACCTCCACTGGATGGACATGAAGCTCTCACTGGGCGAAGCACTTCTCGGCGGCAAGGACTGGTCGGTACTGACCGACGAAAGCGGCAATCTAGCCGAGGCGCCGGGCGCCAATATTTTCCTGATCAAGAACGGGGAGATCTATACACCCGACAGCGGCTGTCTTGAGGGCATTACACGCAAGACCACACTGGAACTGGCCGCTGAACTGGGCCTGTCCTGCCACGTGGAAACAGTCTCTGGCGACCAGCTACGACAGGCTGACGAGGCCTTCATGACCTCCACCGCCGGGGGGATCATGCCCATCAATAGCGTGGACGACATCGTTCTTGGCGGCGCGCCAGGCCCCGGGGCCCTCACCGCCAGGCTGCACGATCTCTACTGGGAGAAGCGCTGGGAGGGTTGGCTGGCCACGCCAGTTGACTACGAAACCCCTGTCACCGACACAACTTACAAGTATCAGCATTCAAAGATGGCCTAGGCCTCAAGCATGCCTGCAAGCAACGGAGGAACATCATGACCTATCACTACAATCTTGAAAAAGACCAGGCACTTCGCGAGAGAGCTTCAAAGGCCTTTCCCGACGGTATCTACGGCCACATGTCCACCACGCCGCTGCCGGATAATTACCCGCAGTTTATCCAACGGGCGGAAGGCGGTCGCATCTGGGGCTACGATGGCCACGAGTATATAGACTACCTGTGCGCCTACGGACCCAACATCCTCGGTTATAAACACCCACGGGTGGAAGAAGCTGTCAGGCGCCAGATGGAGTTCGGCGACTGCACCACCGGGCCTTCTGCTGTCATGGTCGAACTCGCTGAAAAAATGGTGGCAAACAGTGCACACGCAGACTGGAGCCTGTTCTGTAAAAACGGCTCTGACGCCACCACAATCTGCCTGATGATTGCCCGGGCCCAGACCGGGCGCAACAAGATCGTAATGGCAGAAGGCACCTATCACGGCGTAGACCCTTGGTGCAGTTGGTCCCCGGCCGGCATCACGGATGAGGCACGCGCGAATCTCATCAGCTTCAAGTACAACGACGTGGCCAGCCTGGAACAGGCTGTCGCGGAGGCCGGCGATGACCTGGCGGGCATCATCGTGACGCCCAACATGCACGAGATACTGGTGCCGCAACAGCTTGCTACCCTTGAGTTTGCCCAGAGGGCGAGAGCCCTGTGTGACGAGAAAGGCGCTGCGCTTATTCTCGATGATGTGCGCTGCTCCTATCGCTTTTCCCTGGGCAGCACCTGGGAGATTCTGGGCGTTCTGCCCGACCTGTGCGCCATGGGCAAGACCCTGGCCAATGGTTACGCACTATCTGCCGTACTGGGAAGCGATGGGTTCCGCGACGGCGCGGCCAACAGTTTCACCACCGGGTCCTACTGGTTCTCCTCCGTCGCTTTTGCGGCCGGCCTGGCGACCATCGAGGCCATCGAGCAGGAGGATGCCATTGCCCGAATGGATTCAGCCGGAACCCGCTTGCGTGAGGGGCTGGCGCAACAGGCCACAGCACATGGCTTCAATATGGACCAGTCCGGACCGGTTTCGATGCCACTGTTTCTGTTCGAGGACGACCCCGAATTCCTCACTGGCCGGGCTTTCTGCAATGAGGCGATGAAGGCCGGTGTCTACCTGCACCCCGTTCACAACATGTTTGTCTGCGCAGCGCACGACAAGGATATCGCCGATACCCTGAATCGTACCGAGGTAGCGTTCCAGGCCTTGAAGCACCAGCTTGGTGCTGCCGCGTAAACGACAATTAGGAGCGGCTGGTAGTGAGCTCGTCTTCTCCGGGATCAAATGTTCGACAAAATGACAAACATCATCAGCAACAACGCCACCCACAACAGCATTTCAGAGGTGGGCTTGGGCTCCATTAGCCGCTCCTGGTTGTAACTGCGCGGGCCCACTGCGATCAACGCAAGCAGGATGCGGCGCCCCCCCTGCTTGCACCATTGCCACAGTGATACCAGGCCGCCTTCCAGGTTCCGCAACCGCAGCGGCACCCAGCGACGGTACAGCCAATCCACATCCAGGTTCACTGAATGCAGCTCGGGCGGATAGAGCCCCCTGATATTCAGCCAGGCAAAAGCGAGGGCCGCGAAGCACAGAAGCTGTAGCTGCGTCAGCACGTGCGTGAGATCGTAAGGGTTATAGGCGACATCCCAGGGCAGGAGGCCATACAGCACCTGGGGAAAGCAGCCAATTGCAATACACAGAAACGCCGCGAGCGACATGGCCAGCAGCATGTTCGTTGGCGGCTCCGTGGTGCGAATACCTGAATCGTGCGCATAGAAGGCAAAATAGGGAATCTTGATCCCTGCATGGTGAAACACCCCCGCCGAAGCAAACAACAGGGCCAGCCAGATAAATTGATAGTGATCGGCGCCGGCACGATATTCCTGCAGCAGCGCGGTCACGATCATCGATTTGCTGACAAATCCACTGAACAGTGGAAAAGCGGAAATCGATGCGGCACCCACGATACAGAGCGCGGTCGTTTTCGGCATGGACTTGTACAGGCCGCCGAGATCCGAGCCATTGATCCTGCCGGTTCTGTACAGCACAGCCCCCATCGCCATGAACAGGAGCCCCTTGAAGATCACGTCATTGAATGCGTGAGCCACCGCGCCGTTCAAGGCGAGCGCAGTGCCTATGCCGATGCCGCACACCATGAAGCCCAGCTGGTTGATCATGCTGTAAGCCAGCACCCGGCGCAGGTCGTTTTCGATCACCGCGTAGAATATCGGGAAACAGGTCATTGCCGCACCGACGTAGACCAGCAGCTCCGTCCCCGGAAATCCGCGCGCCAGGGCATAGATCGCCACTTTGGTGGTGAAGGCCGACAACAGTACGGTGCCAGTGGGTGTGGCCTCGGGATAGGCATCCACGAGCCAACCGTGCAACAGCGGAAAGCCTGCCTTGATGCCGAAGCCGAGCAGAAGCAGCCAGCCTCCCACGCTGCCTAAACCGACAAAACTGAACTCCAGGGAACCGGTCTGCACGTACAGCAGCAGGCCCGCTGCCAGTATCAAGACGCCTGAGAGGACCTGGACAATCAAATAACGAAGTCCGGCATGCATGGCCCGCTCCGACTGCCGAGCCAGGATGAGAAAAACCGAGCTTACCGCCAGCATCTCCCAGTGCACAAACAAGGTCAGAAAATCACCCGCAAATACCGCGCCCAATGCACTGGCCACGTAGAGCATGGCGGCAACGTGTTGCAGATGATCGCGCGTATGCAACGCAAAAATAAAACCTATCAGCGCGGCAATATGGAATAGATAGGCAAACAAAAGCGCCAGCCGATCGGCGCGGTACGGCGTCAGCTGCAGATCCATCAATTGCAGGGTAAACGTGGTTCCCGGCGATTCCGCCCAGAGCAACAATCCGCTGCACACAGGCACCAGCAGCAATATCGCTCCCCGCAGCCACTGCCATCGCTCCCCTGGCAGGCAGGCAATGACCAGCGCGCCGAGGTAAAACAGGAAAAAGGATGGCAACTGTGCGGTCAGCATCGCTCGCTCAATACCGGCTTAACATGCACGGTGGGGCTGCATGGCCCATTGCCTCAGCCATCGTAATAATCCTCCGCTCGCATCACCAGACGACGCAATTCTTTGGCCACGATCACCAGGCTGACGCAGCCCACAAACCCGTACACCGCATAAAATCCAGGCAGGCTTTCCAGTGGATGCTCAATGTGACGGTGCACTATGAAGTCTGCCAGCAGCAGGAGTGCACAAGTGGCATACAGCAGCACTAACGCCCGCCGGACGTTGGCTGGTTTGTCAAAGACATGCACTTTTTCGCCCTCGCTTTCTGAAGACAAAGCCCCATCTTTCTCATTCATGGTGTAACACCTCCCGTAAGACTCACGTTCGCCAGCCCACCGGTCGCGGCGGCGGAAAAGGCCGCGGCCAGATCATGGAGCCCCTGTGGTTTGAAGAACAAATACACGCAGCCGCCGACACCGAGCACCATCGCCAGAAGGCAGGGCCAGGGTGCTTCCTGTTGAAGACTGAACGGCCTGGATATCGGCTCTGACTCGCCGGAGAAGAAACCCCGCATCGCTATCGGCAGCAGGTAGGCGATAGTCAGCAGTGAACTGATCAACAATGCACTCAGCGCCAACCACTGACCGCCGGCTACCGCTCCGTAGGCCAGATACCACTTGCTCCAGAAGCCACCGAACAATGGAAAGCCGATGACACTGAGACTGGCCAGGAAAAAACAGCCGAAAGTTATCGGCATTTGTCGGCCGAGCCCGTGCAACTCGCTGACACGGGTCTTATGGCTCGCAACAAGAATGGCGCCGGCGGCAAAAAAGAGCACGATCTTACCGAAGGCGTGTGTGGCGATATGCATGGCACCACCTACCAGGCTTTGCGCATTGGCCAGCAAACCCGCCAGCACGATGTACGCCAGCTGACTGATGGTGGAGTAGGCGAGGCGGCGTTTCAAATCGTCCTGGCGCAACGCCTGCACCGACGCCAGCAGGAGACTCGCCACGGCCAGATAGACCAGCCCCTGCTGCAGCCACTCGATAATGGTTGAGCTCGCGGTTTCAGCCCGATTCAGAAAATCAGTGCCCACAATAAAACTAATGACTTTCAACACGGTAAACACGCCGGCCTTGACCACCGCCACGGCGTGCAACAGTGCACTGACCGGCGTCGGCGCCACCATGGCGGCGGGTAACCAGCGATGTACCGGCATCAGCGCTGCCTTGCCTGTTCCGAACAGATACATCACTAAAAGCAGCAGGTGCAAACCATCGGAGGTGCTGTGGGCGAGCACGCCACCGGCCGTGAAATCCAGCGTGCCTGCCAGCAACCAGGTCGCGACGATGGCCACAAACTGCAGGCCGATAGAGGTCGCCAGCAACACACCCAGGTACACCCTGCCGCCGCGGCGAGCCTCTTCCGTGCCGCTGTGAGTGACCAGTGGATAGGTTGAGAGCGTCAGGATTTCGTAACAGACAAAGAGTGTAAACAGGTTGTCGGCCATGGCCACCCCCATGGCGGCGGAAATGGCGACGGCGAATGCAGCGTAGAATCGGGTCTGGTGGGCTTCTCCATGACCACGCATGTATCCTATCGCATAGATTGACGTTACCAGCCACAGGGTGGAGGCCACCAGGGCAAACAGCAGCCCGAGTGCATCGATCTGCAGGGCAAAGGTCAGGCCGGGAATAACAGTAAAGGCCTGCCATCGCTCCGTCTCGCCGTAAAGGCTCACCGCGCCGTTATCACCTGCCAGCGACCAGACTTGCGCACACAGTAGTGTCGCCCCCAGCAGCGTGATGGCTTCTCTCAGATTGGGCCAGCGCCCGCACAGAGACACTGCCAGTGCCACCGCCAGGGGCAAGACCAGCGGTAGCCACAGATCGGCTCCGCTGCTCACGGCAGGCTCCCGGCCAGGCTCATCGATGCGGGTAAAGAGTCGTCGAGCAACAGCGAGGCGGCGGCACTTGCCATTCCAAGGGTCAGACGACTGTCAATGCCAAAGTAGATGTTGGCCAGTGCCAGTATCCAGGTTGGCAGTAACAGCAACAGCGGCGCTTCTCGCACTTTCGAGCGGTCCGGCTGTGCCGGTTTAAACCAGGCCGCTTCCACCACCCTGCCTATATAAACGGTCGCCAGCAGGGTGGCCATAATCACAAACACTACAACGGGCCACCAGCCGTGATCCAGTGCGGCCATCAGAAGATACCACTTGCTGAGAAAGCCCGCCGTCAACGGAATACCGATCAGGCTCAGACCGCCGATTACAAATGCCATCATCGTCCAGGGCATTTCCCGGCCGACCCCCTGTATGCTGGCCAGGTTGATCGACCCCAGTCGGTAGAAGACACACCCCAGCGCCATAAACAGTGTGGCCTTGATGATGGCGTGGTTTACGATGTGCAGTATACCGGCGGTCAGCCCCATGACGCTCAGCATGCTGATGCCCAACACCATATAGCCGATTTGCGTGACACTTGAATAGGCCAGCATCCGCTTCACGTTATTTTGAAATACAGCGACAAAGGAGCCCACCAGAATTGCCGCCAGTGCAAATCCCAGCAGTACCCAGCCAAAGGGCGTCCCGTTGAAGACGAAGGAAGCGCCAAATATCCCAAACACAAACCGCAACAGGGCATAGAGCGCAACCTTGGTTGCCACCGCCGCCAGCAGCGCGCTGACCGCCGATGGTGCATAGGCATAAGCGTCAGGTAACCACTGGTGCAGGGGATAGAGTGCAAACTTGATGGCAAGTCCCACGATGATAAAGGCGAATGCCGTATGCACAGTACGGGTTGATTGAACCTCCGGTAAGCGTTCGGCCAGGTCTGCCATATTCAGTGTGCCGGTCATGGCGTAGGTCAGGCCGATGCCGATGAGGAAAAAGGTGGCACCTATAGTGCCCAGAATCAGGTACTGATAGGCCGCCACCAGAGCGCGGCGCTCTTTGCTCAGGCTGATCAACACATAGGAGGCCAGGGCGGAAATTTCCAGAAACACAAACAGGTTGAATACATCCCCGGTCACCGTGATGCCGAGAAGACCTGTCACAGTCAGTAGATAAGCTGCATAGAATCCCGCAATCCGGGTCTCCCTTAGCTCGCGCCTGACACTGGGCCCGGAGAAAATCACAACGAAAAAGGCAATGCTTGCGATCAGCAGGGCCAGCAGGGCATTGAGCACGTCGAGACGAAATTCAATGCCCCAGGGTGGCGCCCAGCCGCCGAGACTGTAGTGCAGCGGCTCACCGCCAGCGACCTGCTGCAACGCTACCGCCGAGAGGAAAAAAACACCTGCGCAGACGGCTGTCGCCAGATACCACGGTAGCCGCGTGTTGGGCAACAACGGGCACAGCGGAGCACCGATCAGCGGCACCACCACCAGCAGTACGATCAGGTGTTCATGGATAAATGTCACGCAGGCCTGTCTCCCCTGTGCCCCGGGTTACTGCCTGTGTCGATGCTGCCGTCCTGCCCTGACTCGCGCACTGGATCCATGTCGCTGAGCAGGCCGCCGAGCTCATCCTGTTCAATAGTGCCGTACATTTCCCTGATGCGTACCACCAGTGAGAGTGCCACCGCAGTGGTAGACACATTAACGACAATGGCAGTCAGTATCAGGACATGAGGCAGCGGATTTGCATAGGTTTCCGCCTCGACCTCATGGATGATTGGCGCCGTCGCACCGCCGACATAGGCAAGACTGATGTAAAGAATGAAAACAGAGGTCTGAAAAATATTGAGCCCAACCACCTGTTTGATCAGGTTTCCGCGACTGACGACGATGTAGAAACCGCTCATCATCAGCAGTATCACCACCCAATAGTTGTACTGTCCCAGCATTGGTTTTTATCTCCCGGGGATCACAGCTGTGGTTATTTCTTAGTTCCGCTCCCGTCTGGCAAAAGCGAAGAAGATGATCATCATGACTGATGCGACGGTTATGCCCACTCCCAATTCCACCAGCATAATGCCGCGCTGTTGCGCTACCTTCTCGTCGTCCGCCAGTGCGGCGTACTCCAGGAAATTTCCGCCCAGCAACAGAGACAGGATGCCTACGCCGGCATAGATCAGTACACCCACGCAGGCCAGAGCACTTAAAAGACGCGGCGGCGCGACCTGTTCGGCGACATCAACACCTAAGACCACGCCATAGAGAGTGAAAGCCGATGCAATGAGAACACCCGCCTGAAAACCACCGCCAGGGCTGTATTCGCCGTGAAACAGGACATACAAGCCAAACAGAATGATGGGGGGAACAATGTACTTGGTGGTGATGCGCAGTACGGGATATTCTTTCATTGCTTCAGACCTGGCTGTCCTTGTCGGGTCGCTTGCGTGAACGATCGAAGCCCAATATAAGCAGCACACCCAATCCTGCGGTAAGCACCACCACCACTTCGCCGAGCGTATCGAAGCCGCGATAGCTGGCCAGCACGGCCGTCACCAGATTCGGAATCCCGATCTCCTGAGGCGAATCCTCGATATACCTTGGCGCAACGTGTTGGTGAGCGGGCGCCGAGCCGTCACCGTAGTCAGGCAAGTCCATGGTGCCCCAAATCAGCGCCAGTCCAGTGGTCATCACCAGGATCAGGTGCCAAAGACTGCGCCCCTTGACGGGCCGCTCGCGTCCACCGGTAAGCGCCAGCGTTGACAACATGAGTACGGTGGATACTCCCGCGCCCACGACGGCCTCGGTGAATGCCACGTCCGCAGCGCCCATCAAAAGGAATATGCTGGCTGACAACAGGCTGTAGATGCCGAACAGTACGACGATTGCAAAAAGATCCGTCAGCACCACCACCATCAGGGAAGTGGCGACCAGGAAACCCAGCAGTACAAACGTCATGATCTGCTCAATCATGCGTCCCCTTTTTCTTCGGGTAATGGACTGCCGCCCTGCACCGCGGTTTTGGCCAACGACATTGTTGCGGCCGGCGTGGTGAACAGCAGGAAGAACAGGATGAGCAGCAGCTTGGCCACCACCGCGAGATCAGTAGCCTGCAGCATGAGGCCAAACAGTATGAGAGACGCGCAGAGCGTATCCGCCATACCAGCGGGATGGAGGCGCGAGAAGAAATCCGGAAATCTCAACACACCCACCGCGCCGATCAGACCCACGCAACTACCGGCAATCATGCAGACCCCACTGAGTGTATCCAACAGACTCATGTCGGTGTCGCCTCCTCTTGCGAGGTAGACGGCTGATCCACGCGATAGAGATCGGCATAGCGATAGAACTTCAGCATGGCGATCACACTGATGAAGTTAATCATCGCGTAGGCCAGGGCGATGTCGAGAAACTCCTGTCGACCACCCAGGAAGTCGATCACGCTGATTAGCAGGACCGTCTTGGTACCGAACATGTTTACGGCCAGTGCCCTGTCGTACACGGAAGGCCCCAGGCCAGCCCGTATCAATGCCAATGCCATCACGATCAGTATGGCCACGGCTGTCACCGTAAGATAAACCTGGGGCATCAGGCAGCTCGCGGTACGGCGCCTGGATCCATGGCACGACGCTCCATCTCGCCGGTTTGCAGCTGTTCCGCAGCATCCCGTGTCAGGGCGTGCACAAAGATTGCGCCCTCCTCCACCTCCACCGATACGGTTCCCGGCGTCAATGTAATGGCATTGGCCAGGGTGGCCATGCCCACTTCCGATTTCGGGTCGGTGTAAATCCGAACCCAGGTAGGACTGAGACCAAGGCGTGCCCTGAAGATATGGCTCATCACATCGAGGTTTGCTCTAACGATGGCGCGGGCCAGCCAGCCCCAGAAAACCAACAGCTTCCGGCTGATCACAAACGGGTGGATCTCGCGGTCAATCGACAGCATCCGTCTGGCGAGATAGACCGAAAACACCGCCGAACCCAGGCCCAGCGACAACATCAGCCAGTCGCTTTTGCCGGACAATACCCACCAGAGGGCGATGGCTGCGACGAGATGCAGTGCCCGCTGATCGACAAAGTTAACAAACATGAACACCCTCCGACATACACCACCCTCGATTGTGGATAACGTTGGGTCACCTCTACGAGTGTAGTACACGGCCCCTGGAAAGTCCTCTTTGTCGCCCCCCGCGAACCTGGCGTGATTTGTCAGAATCTGCGCAGGCGTGCATACTCCGCAGTGAGCAATGAATCCCCGGCTGGCGAGGAGGCCCCCCAGCATGACCAATCAGGTGACTGTGATCATCAATGATGAAGGGGGCGAATCCCTTGCACTGGAAAAAGCCAGGAACATCTCCGCTTCCCTGATGGCCAATGTGGAGGTTGTTCGATTCATTCCAAAAACCGGCAACGAAGCCGACAGGCAGTCGGCGACCCAATCCACCAGTGAGCTGATCAATGACATCTTCGACGAACCGGAAGACGTCGCCAGCCAGGTGGTTCCTTCCGACCACGTTGCCAAATGGATGGCGGGCCATTGCTCTAACGGCGATGACAACCTCGTGGTGGTAACCGGGCATCGCGACGAAAGTCTGTTTCACACTCCCACAGACTGGGACCTGATTCGCCAGCTTCGCTGTCCGCTGCTGATCGGCTGCGAAAAGAAGTGGCGAAGCAAGCGCAATGTACTGATTGCGCTGGATCTGTCTTCCAACGCGCGCTCGCACCGGGAAATGAATCTGCTCGCCCTGCGCTGGGCCAAACAGTGGGAAGACCTTCACGACTGCAGGCTACACGCGATGTATTCCATATCCACCGCCACCCCGCTGCTGGCACTGGACATTGTGGAGCCGCATGAGTATCGGCGGACTCACGAACCCAAAGCCAAAGAAAAGCTCCTCGCACTGCTGGATGAATCCGGCATGCCGGACGTGATTCCGCACATTGCGCTGGGCGCCCCCGAAAAAACCATTCCCAGCATGGCCAATAAGATCAAAGCCGACCTGGTGATCATCGGCAGCCTGGGACATGAGGGGATTCAGAGACTGCTTCACCACAATACGGCTGAAAAGGTGTTGCACCACTTGCGCACCGATATGCTGGTGGTCAAACCTACAGGCGAATCCAGGCCTGGGTTGCGGTGAGCTGAAGGCTGGCCCTACGAGGGGCCGGCCATCCGGATGTGACCACCACCTGCGGTGCTGATCGAAAGAATTGGTCGGGACGACAGGATTTGTAACGGGCCGGCCATCCGGATGTGACCACCACCCGCGGTGCTGATCGAAAGAATTGGTCGGGACGACAGGATTTGAACCTGTGACCACCACACCCCCAGTGTGGTGCGCTACCAGACTGCGCTACGCCCCGAAAGAGGCGGCATTATACCCGCTTTTGCCGCCTGTTCAATCTCCCTAGGCCGCCAGCATGCTGCGCAGCATCCAGGCATTTTTTTCGTGGGTTTGCATGCGCTGGGTCAGCAGGTCGGCGGTGGGTTCATCGTTGGCCGCGTCCACCGTCGGCAGTATGGACCGGGCCGTCCTGGCAACCGCTTCCTGGCCGGCCACGAGGTTTTCGATCATCTCGTTGGCCGAGGGCACGCCCTGGTCCTCGGGGATTTCAGTCAGCCCGGCAAAGGCGGTGTAGGAACCCGGTGCATATACATCCAGGGCGCGAATACGCTCGGCAATTTCGTCAACGGCCAGCGCCAGCTCGGTGTACTGCTCCTCGAACATCTGGTGGAGGGTATTGAACATCGGGCCGGTCACATTCCAGTGATAGTTGTGGGTTTTCAGGTACAGGGTGTAACTGTCTGCCAGAAGCCGGCTGAGGCCTCCCGCAATCTGCTCACGGTCCTGCTCGGAAATACCAATATTGATACCCATGTCTACGCTCTCCTCTGTCGGGTTACTGTATGTACAGGATACGCAGGCACATCCCATCTGGAAAATGGATTGATTTTGTAAAAATGATCGATTTAGTCGATTAACCGCGAACGATCAAGAGAGGGTTTTAAGGAGGTCTTCGAGCTCTTCGATGGTGGCTTTCAGGGCCTTGCCAATATCGGCTGCCAGGTCCTCGTCATCGATGCCGTCTTCCATACGCTGGCGAGCGCCACCGATGGTATAGCCCTTGTCATAGAGCAGGGTGCGGATCTGGCGGATGATTTCCACGTCGGAGCGCTGGTAGTAGCGGCGATTGCCGCGGCGCTTGACCGGCTTGAGCTGGGGGAATTCCTGTTCCCAGTAGCGCAGAACGTGGGGTTTGACGCTGCACAGCTCGCTGACCTCACCGATGGTGAAGTAGCGCTTGCCGGGAATACTCGGCAATTCTTCGTGGCTACTGTTCGCTTCCACCGTCGAATGCCCTCATGCCAAACGGGGATGATTCCTGGGAGGTTTCCTGCAGGGGCTCCTCGGCGGAGCTGTCATCCTCGCTGTAAGACTCTACCCGGGCCTTGAGTTTCTGGCCGGGTCGGAAAGTGACCACGCGGCGCGCGGAAATAGGAATCTCTTCGCCGGTCTTGGGATTACGACCGGGACGCTGGCTTTTGTCGCGCAGGTCGAAATTGCCGAAGCCGGAGAGTTTGACCTGCTCATTACCTTCCAGGCAGGCGCGAATCTCTTCGAAAAAAAGCTCGACAATTTCTTTGGCTTCTCGCTTGTTGAGACCTAGCTCCTCATACAAGCGCTCAGCCATTTCGGACTTTGTGAGCGCTCCCATGTCAACTTCCCAAATTCCTAGTTTCTTAGCTCTGCGTTATACGTTTTTATAAGCAGATCAATCACTTGATCGATACTTTTATTAACAACCTCATCACTAAGGGTGCGCGAAGAATCCCGAAATGTCAAACCCAATGCTAAACTTTTTCTTTTAGGATCAATACCTTTGCCCTCATATACGTCAAAGAGCCTTAAGTCTGTCAGGTAAGTTCCCGCCACTGTTCGAACATTTTCCAGCAGCTCTGCAGCGACCACAGACTTATCCACAAGCACCGCCAGATCGCGCCGTACCTCGGGGAATTTCGAGAGTTCGACGAAGGCCGGTAGTTGTGCCTGCAGCACCGCAGCCAGGTCGACTTCGAAGGCGTAGACCGGGTTGGCGAGGTCGTAACGAGCCTGTAATTCAGGGTGCAAAGCGCCGACATAACCTAAAATCTGATCACCCCGATGCAGGGCCGCAGTCTGGCCCGGGTGCAAACCCTCACGGGTGGCCGCCTCAAAATGAAATGCAGCTTTATTTCCTGTCAGGGACAACAAGGCTTCCAGGTCGCCCTTGATATCGAAGAAATCCACCGTCTCACTGGCGTCCGCCCAGTTCTCCCGGGCCCGGCGCCCGGTAATCACCGCGGCGATTGTCGGGCGCTGTTCCAGGCCCGCCGGCGCGGATTTATCCCCACCGGGCAGGAAACGAAGCCCGGTTTCGAACAGCCGCACCCGGGATTGCTGGCGCGTCGTATTGTGGACCAGGGCACCCATCAGACCCGGCAGCAGGCTGGTGCGCATCACCGCCAGGTCGGCAGAAATCGGGTTGGCCAGGGCCACCGGCTCCAGGGCCGGGTCGAAGGCCTTCTGCCACTGGGGATCGACGAAGCTGTTGACGACGGCTTCCTGGTAATCCCGGCCGGTCATGCGCCGGCGCACCTGGCGCAGGGACAACTGCTCCTCGGGACGAGCACCCATGATCAGGTCGGCGTGGATATGGCTCACGGGAAGGTTGTTGTAGCCGTAAACCCGGGCCAGCTCCTCCAGCAGGTCGGCCTCGATGGCGATATCGAAACGCCAGCTCGGCACATCCACTTCCCAACCCTCTTTGGTGCCCCGCACGACCATGCCCAGGCCCTGGAAAATCCGCTCCACTTCCTCATCGTCCAGGGCAAAACCCAACAGTTTTTCGATACGCTCGCGGCGCAGGCTCACCGGTGCCAGTACCGGCATGTGATCCTCGGCCAGGGCTTCGGTAATCGGCCCGGCCTCACCGCCGGCAATATCGATCAGTAACTGGCTGGCCCGCTCCATGGCGGTGCGCTGCAACTGGAAATCCACACCGCGTTCAAAGCGGTGGGAGGAATCCGTGTGCATGCCATAGGTTCGCGCCTTGCCGGTAATCGCCAGCGGGGCGAAGAAGGCGGCTTCGAACATGATGTCGCGGGTGGTTTCGCTGACCGCCGTGGCCATCCCCCCCATGATGCCGGCCATGGCAATGGGGCCGGATTTATCCGTGATCAGCAGGGTTTCGGGCTTGAGTTCCACGCTACTGCCATCCAGCAACTCCAGGGACTCGCCCTTCTTTGACCAGCGCACATCGATCTCGCCCTTGAGCTTGGCCAGGTCGAAGGCGTGCATGGGTTGCCCCAGTTCCAGCAGCACATAATTGGTGACGTCCACCACCGGGTCGATCGGGCGCAGGCCGCTGCGGCGCAGCCGCTCCTGCAGCCACAGGGGACTCTCGGCGGAGACATCCACGCCCTTGATAATGCGCCCGAGGTAGCGCGGGCAACCTTCACCGGCGCTGATCTTGACCGGGAAACTGTCGTCGATAGTTTCGCTAACCTGTTGAAAATCAACACTTTTTACGCCCGTCTGGGTCAGCAGCCCGACCTCCCGGGCAATCCCGCGCAAGCCCAGACAGTCGGCCCGGTTAGGGGTCAGGTCCAGCTCGATCGTGTTGTCATCGAGACCCAGGTAGTCGCGCAGCGGAGTACCCACCGGTGCGTCGTCGGCGAGCTCCATGATGCCATCGGCTTCCTCGCCGAGACCGAGCTCGGCCACAGAGCACAACATGCCCTGGGACTCGACCCCGCGCAGCTTGGCCTTCTTGATCTTGAAATCGCCGGGCAGTACAGCGCCGATTTGCGCCAGGGGCGTTTTCAGGCCCTCGCGCACATTGGGTGCGCCGCAGACAATCTGTACCGTCTTGTTACCGGTGCTGACCTGGCACAGGCTCAGCTTGTCGGCATCCGGGTGTTGCTCCCGCGCGACCACCTCGGCGACGATCACATCGCTGAACTCACCCGCCACCGGCTCGACGGCATCCACTTCCATGCCGGCCATGGTGATCAGGTGGGCCATATCCTCGGTGCTGATCGCCGGGTTAACCCACTCCCGCAGCCACTGTTCACTGAATTTCATATCGGCCCCTAGTTGAACTGCTCGAGAAAGCGCAGGTCGTTGTCGAAAAAGATGCGCAGGTCATTGACGCCGTAGCGCAACATCGCCAGGCGCTCCACGCCCATGCCGAAGGCAAAACCCGAATAGCGCTCCGAGTCGATATTGGAATACTCCAGCACCCTGGGGTGCACCATGCCGCAACCCATAACTTCCAGCCAGCCGGTCTGGCTGCACACTCGGCAGCCCTCGCCACCACAGTTCACACACTGGATATCCACTTCCGCCGAGGGTTCGGTGAAGGGGAAATAGCTCGGCCGGAAGCGCACCTGCAGTTCCTCATTCTCAAAAAAGACGTGCAGGAAATCGATCACCACTCCCTTCAGGTCGGCGAAGCTGGATTGCTCATCGACCAGCAGGCCCTCGACCTGGTTGAACATCGGGGTATGGGTCAAATCGGAGTCGCAGCGGTAGACCCGTCCCGGGCAAATCACCTTGATAGGTGGCTGTTGGGATTCCATCACACGCACCTGCACCGGCGAGGTGTGGGTGCGCAGCACCGTACTCTCGTCGATATAAAAGGTATCGTGCATCGCCCGTGCGGGATGGTGCTCCGGAATATTGAGGGCCTCGAAGTTGTGGTAATCGTCTTCGACCTCGGGGCCTTCGACCACGTCAAAGCCGATGGCGCTGAAGAAATCCTCCATGCGCTCGATGGTGCGGGTGATCGGGTGCAAGCCCCCTGCCCCGGCCGCACGCCCGGCCAGCGTCACGTCGATACGCTCGGAGGCCAGTTTCTCGGCCACGGCTGCCGCGTCCATCTCGGTCTTACGCGCGCCGATCAGGTCTTGCAGCTCCTGCTTGACCACGTTGATCGCAGCGCCCGCCTTGGGCCGCTCTTCCGCGGACAGCTTGCCGAGCCCTTTGAGCAGGCCGGTAATCTGGCCTTTCTTGCCCAGGTATTCCACCCGCAGGGCTTCCAGCGCCTGGCCGTCGGCGGCGGCTTCGATGGCCGCTTTGGCTTCTGTTCCTAATTTTTCGAGATCTTCCATACTTCCATCTTCTAATTTTGGGGTCGGCGGATGTGGATAAGTAAAAAGCAACTTACCCACACTAACCCCCGACCCCGCTATCGCTCCACCGGCCCCGGATTCACTCGGCCATTGAGGCCTCGTGAATACCTTCCATAAAAAAAGGGAAGATGGCTTAGCCCTCTTCCCTTTTTTAATTCGCGTCAGGGTTGGGCTTAGGCCAGAGCGGCCTTCGCTTGCTCCACGATCGCTGCAAAAGCCGGCTTGTCGTGCACCGCCAGGTCCGCCAGTACGCGACGGTCCAGTTCGATGTTGGCCTTCTTCAGGCCATTGATCAGTCGGCTGTAACTCAGGCCATTGGCTCGCGACTGGGCATTGATACGCGTGATCCACAGCGAGCGAAACTGACGCTTGCGCTGGCGACGATCACGGTAAGCATACTGTCCAGCCTTGGTAACTGCCTGCTTGGCCACGCGGAAAATGCGTGAACGAGCACCGTAGTAACCCTTGGCCTGCTTGAGAACTTTCTTGTGACGGCGACGAGCCACCACTCCACGTTTTACACGGGGCATAGTCTATTCCTCCTCAGAATCCGTTTAGCGTGCCCGCATCATGCGGTCAACAAGCACCTTGTCGTTGGCGTGTACCTCGGAGGTACCGCGCAACTGGCGCTTACGCTTGGTAGTCATCTTCGTCAGGATATGACTCTTGTTGGCACTCTTGCGCTTGTAACCGCTGGCGGTTTTCTTGAAGCGCTTGGCTGCCCCACTGTGAATTTTAGCTTTAGGCATAACAAACTCCGCATTTGCAAAATGTAAATAAAATAGAATCTAGGGCATTCACAGGCCGCTAGTTCTTCTTTTTCGGGGCTATCACCATCGTCAGTTGCCGGCCTTCCATTTTCGGGAATTGCTCGACATTACCTAACTCGGCCAGGTCGGCTTCTACCCGCTTGAGTAGCTCCATGCCGATTTCCTGGTGGGCCATTTCACGACCGCGATAACGCAGCGTGACCTTGGCCTTGTCCCCGTTTTCAAGGAAACGTACCAGGTTGCGTAGTTTTACCTGGTAATCCCCTTCCTCCGTCCCTGGACGAAACTTCATCTCTTTAATCTGTGTTCGCTTCTGCTTCTTCCGTTGAGCAGACTTCTGTTTCTTCGCTTCGAACACGTGTTTGCCGTAGTCCATAATCTTGCAAACTACGGGCTCTGAATCTGTGATCTGTACCAGATCGAGGCTGGCAGCTTCAGCGGCGCTGATGGCTTCTGCCAGTGACACAATACCTACCTGTTCTCCATCGGCACCTATGAGCCTTACCTGGTTCGCCTCGATTTCATCGTTAATCGGCGACCGTTTGCTCTTGCCGTTATCTCGCTTGATCGGTTGTTTCTCCCGTCATTTAGTAAAAACGCCGCACGACGCGGCCTCTCAGTTATCCGAGCCCGCGGATTTTATAGAGGTTGGGGGCGTTTCACAAGCCCAATGAGCCCCGAAAGTCGTTGTTTTTCCTAGGCTTACTGACGGCTCGCAACCTCCTCGGCAAGCCGTGTGGCAAACTCGTCCACCGACATCGCGCCGAGGTCTTCCCCGGAGCGTGTGCGAACCGCCACCGCGCCCTCTTCCATCTCCCGATCGCCGACCACCAGCAGGTAGGGAATGCGCTGGATGGTGTGCTCGCGGATCTTGAAACCGACCTTCTCGTTGCGCGGATCGGTGATGACCCTAAAACCCTGGGCATTCAGTTTTTCCGCCACCTCTTCGGCATAGGGCGAGTGCTTGTCGGTGATGTTCAACACCACCGCCTGCTCCGGCGCCAGCCACAGCGGAAAATTGCCCTCGAAGTGCTCGATCAGGATACCGATAAAGCGCTCGAAGGAACCGAGGATGGCCCGGTGCAGCATGACCGGGGTCTGCCTCGACCCATCTTCCGCCACGTACTGGGCATCTAGGCGCCCCGGCATGGAGAAGTCCACCTGCAATGTGCCAAGCTGCCAGACCCGTCCGATACAGTCTTTCAGGGAAAACTCGATCTTCGGCCCATAAAAGGCCCCCTCCCCCGGCAACTCCTCCCAGGGCAGGTTCTGGGCATCGAGCGCCTCGGCCAGGGCTTTCTCGGCCCGGTCCCAGTCCTCGTCGCTGCCGACCCGCTGTTCCGGGCGGGTAGAGAGGCGATAAATCATGTCCGGCTCGCCGAAGAAATCCCGGTACACCGCGTGCAGGAAGTCGATAAAGATCGAACTCTCTGCCTGGACCTGGTCCTCGGTACAGAAAATGTGGGCATCGTCCTGGACGAAGCCGCGCACGCGCATCAGCCCGTGCAGCGAGCCCGAGGGTTCGTTGCGGTGACAGGAACCGAATTCCGCCAGTCGCAGGGGCAGATCACGGTAGCTCTTCAGGCCCTGGTTGAAGATCTGAACGTGGCAGGGGCAGTTCATCGGCTTTATCGCGAAATGCCGGTCCTCCGCGTCCACCGAAAACATTTCCTCGCCGAACTTGTCGGCGTGACCGGATTTTTCCCACAGGGACAGGTCAACAATTTGCGGGGTCTTGATCTCCTGGTAACCGTTTTCGCGCTGGACCTGGCGCATGTACTGCTCGATGGCCTGGTAGATGCGCCAGCCGCGGGGATGCCAGAACACCATGCCCGGCGCCTCTTCCTGGGTCTGGAACAGGTTGAGCTTCTTGCCGATCTTGCGGTGATCGCGCTTCTCCGCTTCCTCGATGCGGTGCAAATAGGCCTTGAGCTCTTTCTTGTTGCGCCAGGCGGTGCCGTAGACCCGCTGCAGCATCTCGTTGCTGGAATCACCGCGCCAGTAGGCGCCGGCCACCTTGGTCAGCTTGAAGGCCTTGAGCATGCCGGTGTGGGGCACGTGGGGGCCACGGCAGAGATCCATCCAGGAACCCTGCTTGTAGATGCTGACCTCCTCGTCCTCGGGCAGGTCCTCGATGATCTGTACCTTGTAGTGCTCACCCATCTGGCGGAACATCATTACCGCCTGGTCGCGGTCTACCACCATGCGGTCCACGCGCAGCTGGTCCTTAACGATTTCCTCCATGCGCTTTTCGATCTTTTCAAGATCTTCCGGGGTAAAGGCATGTCCGGAGGCAAAGTCGTAGTAGAAGCCGTCTTCGATTACCGGGCCGATAGTGACCTGGACACCGGGGAACAGCTCCTGCACCGCCATGGCCAGCAGGTGGGCGGTGGAGTGGCGGATAATCTCGAGGCCTTCCTCGTCGCGCTCGGTGATGATGGCGAGTTCGGTATCGTTTTCGATGGTAAAAGAGGTGTCGACCTCGCGGCCGTCGACCTTGCCGGCCAGTGCGGCCTTGGCAAGACCCGGACCGATATCGGCGGCGACGTCGTAAACAGAAACAGGCTTATCGAAGGATCGCTCGGATCCGTCGGGCAAAGTAATAACTGGCATGGTATCGAGTCCCTTTCCAGTGGTGGCCCGTACGAGGGGTCACATGTAGGTTTATGTAGCGAAACCCGCCCCACCTGCCAGCAGCACTACACGATAGTGCCTCAACTGGCCGCATGGCGGTTTCGATGAAGGGGCATCTTAGCACAGAAGCGGCTGTATTGGTGACCGAAGTTGTGCGACAGACTCCTTACGAACCTCGAGTTCTTGTCACTGAACAGATGCTAGCATCGAGACTGACCAGACAAGCTATAGCGCAGAACACATTCATCTGAACTAGACTGTTAATAAGCGAGAGCCGGTGTCCTATCAGGTAAGCATCCATGTGCGGAGCTAAACCATTTGCTGTCATCCTATTGATCCTCCTGCTTGATACATCGACGAGCATCTCTGTGCGCAGTGATCCCCTCACGATGGAAACACCCACCCTGACCCAGAAACTGGCAAACACTGCTTCAGAAGTACTGCTGGAAGCCGCCGAGTTCGGCTTGGACGTTGCCGGGGATAGGATTCTTGGCTCCAAGGGATGGGCGGGATTCAAAAAAATCATGCGACCCGTAGTCCGCCGATTACAGGAGGAGTTCCCTGCGCTCAAGTTTGGCAGACCCAACGACGCAGCGGCTCAAGATGCCGCCGCTCAAGCAGTTGTATATCTGAAGGAAAACGCCGAGCTGCTGGAAATGTTGGCCCAAGGATTCATGTCGCTGGAAAGCGGTCAGCAGGAAATTCTTGTGGCCGTCGATCGGCTTGAGCAACTCGTGTCAGCACAACATGAACAGCAATTGAAAATTCTGGGTGAAATGTCCGATCAACTAGCTGGTCTCGGCCAACTCCCAACCAGGCTCGATGTTTCCGCTGTCATTGATCGTGCAATCTGGTTGGCCAGAGCAAATGCACGCCACAATGGTGAAACTCTAAGCGAAGCCGCAATCCCGATTGTAAGAGTTGCCATCGGATTGGGCTATTTCAAGCAGAGAGTCCTGGAAGAAGGAAAGCCTTTTGTGCGGTATGAAACGGAGATAGCGGGCATGATGTTTTATGCGACACCCTCAGCCCCCTATCACGACGAGCAGACCAGGGCCTGTCGAAAAGTCACCACGGACGTTCCAAATATTGTCAATCCTGTTAGTCGCACTTCTTTTTACAGCGAAAATTGTCAAGTGGAGGGGTATTGGATAGAGACGCGCCAACTGGAAGAGCGCACATACGAAGATAGTTAGCTTGATTAAAAACTCTAGGGAACAATAAAAGGCCCACCCATGCGGGTGAGCCTTTTTTGGTTTTTGGTAGGACCAGGCGGATTCGAACCGCCGACCTCTACCATGTCAAGGTAGCGCTCTAACCAACTGAGCTATGGTCCTGTTGTTCTGAGGACGCGCATTATATAGATCACGCCTCGTTTAGAAAAGCCTGCTGTTTGATCTCCGCCAATTCATCGCGCAAGCGCGCCGCATCCTCGAATTCCAGGTTCTTGGCGTGCTCGTACATCTGGTCTTCCATCGTTTTCAGCTTGCGGGCCAGGGCGTCCGGGGTGAGGTTGATGACCTCGGCGGTGTAACTGCCTTTCTTGTCCGCCACCTTTCGGCCGCGGGCCTTACCCCGGGCCGGGGTGTAGGCGCCTTCGAGAATATCGGTAACCGCTTTTTCCACCCCCTTCGGGGTAATGCCGTGCTCAAGGTTATAGGCTTCCTGTTTCTCGCGGCGGCGGTCGGTCTCGGCGATGGCCCGCTCCATGGAACCGGTGACATGGTCGGCATAGAGGATGGCGCGGCTGCGAATATTGCGTGCAGCCCGGCCGATGGTCTGGATCAGTGAACGGTCGGACCGCAGGAAACCTTCTTTATCTGCATCGAGAATGGCGACCAGGGATACCTCGGGCATATCCAGGCCCTCCCGCAACAGGTTGATCCCCACCAGCACATCGAATTCGCCCAGGCGCAGATCGCGGATGATTTCCACCCGCTCAACGGTGTCGATATCCGAGTGCAGGTAGCGGACTTTCACACCGTGCTCGTCAAGGTACTCGGTCAGGTCCTCGGCCATGCGTTTGGTCAGTGTGGTCACCAGCACCCGGTCACCCACGGCCACGGTGGCATGAATCTGCGAGAGCAGGTCGTCGACCTGGGTGGACGCCGGCCGGATCTCCACCTCGGGGTCGGTCAGCCCGGTGGGCCGCACCACCTGGTCGACAGTGCGCCCGGCATGTTCCAGTTCATAGGGCCCCGGAGTTGCCGAGACGAATATGGCCTGGGGCACCATGGATTCCCACTCATCGAAACGCAGGGGCCGGTTATCCAGCGCCGAGGGCAGTCTGAACCCATATTCCACCAGTGTTTCCTTGCGCGAACGATCGCCCCGATACATGCCGCCGATCTGCGGTACGCCGACGTGGGATTCATCGACGACAACCAGCGCATTCTGGGGCAGGTAATCGAATAGAGTCGGCGGCGGCTGACCCGCCTCGCGTCCGGACAGGTAGCGGGAGTAGTTCTCGATCCCCGTGCAATAGCCCAACTCGCGCATCATCTCCACATCGTAGCGCGTGCGCTGCTCCAGGCGCTGGGCTTCCAGTAACTTGTCGGACTCCTTGAGTTGTTTAAGCCGAACTTCCAGTTCTTCCTCTATATGGGTCACCGCATCGAGTACCACATCGCGGGAGGTCACGTAGTGACTCTTCGGATAGATCGTGATGCGCGGCAGGTCTTTCTCGATGGCACCGGTCAGCGGATCGAACAGGGAAATGTTCTCGATCTCCTCGTCGAACAATTCGATGCGTACGGCTTCGCGTTCGGATTCCGCCGGGTAGATATCGATGACATCGCCGCGCACCCGGTAGGTGGCACGGTGGAAATCGTGGTCGTTGCGCACGTATTGCAGTTCCGCCAGCTGGCGCAGGATGGCCCGCTGGTCAATCTGCTCACCGCGCACCAGGTGCATCACCATGCGGAAATAGGACTCCGGATCACCGAGGCCGTAGATAGCCGAGACCGTGGCCACCACAATGGTATCACCCGCCTCCAGCAGCGCCTTGGTGGCTGACAGGCGCATCTGCTCAATGTGCTCATTCACCGAGGCATCCTTCTCTATAAAGGTATCCGAGGACGGTACATAGGCCTCGGGCTGGTAGTAGTCATAATAGGAAACGAAGTATTCGACCCGGTTATCCGGGAAGAACTCCTTGAACTCGCCGTAGAGCTGGGCCGCCAGGGTCTTGTTCGGTGCCATGACGATGGTCGGGCGCTGCAATTCCTGGATCACGTTGGCAATGGTGTAGGTCTTGCCCGAGCCCGTCACCCCGAGCAGGATCTGGGAGGCCAGGCCCGCCTGTACCCCCTCTACCAGACCGCGGATGGCCTCGGGCTGGTCGCCCGTGGGGGAAAAGTCGGCTACTACACGAAAGGGTTTGGACATCGGTGATAAATACGCAAAAGCGCCTATTATCGACCAATTCGGCTAGTTTGTAACAGGGCTGCAATCGGCCCTTGACCGGTAGGGGGTGGATCATTAATATACGCGGCCTCAACCGAGTACCATTCCGCCTTAGCTCAGTTGGTAGAGCAAATGACTGTTAATCATTGGGTCGCTGGTTCGAGCCCAGCAGGCGGAGCCAAACATTAAGAAACCCGGCCATTGGCCGGGTTTTTTTATGTTCGCCTCTCTGGGCTCGAAGAGCCCAGTTGGGCGAGAACGGAGTCTTTGAGCGAGCACCGCTCGCTCCCGTTCGAGCGACGCCCGCCATGCAGGGCGGGCGGCCGGAGGAGCCAAAGCTCGCCTCCTTTAAAGGCGAGGGCCGGAGGAGCCTTCGCCGAGTACTGCTCGGCGCCTCTTGAGCGCCAGCGCGTCCTTCAAACGCGCTGGCCGGGGGAGCCAAACCGGACCGAAGGGCCGGCGGCCGGGGCAGCCAAGCCCCTTCTACTGCTGGGCGTGGCCCAGTCGGGCGAGAACGGAATCTTGCGTATAAATCCGACCACTAGAATCAGTCGCCACTTTCGATGTGCAGCCGAGCAGCCTATCATTCAGTGACATCTCAACAGGGCTTTCTGTACGACTTGGGGGCTTGCATCCCAGGACGTACCGAGCCGGCTGGTGGCTGATAATGAACAAAGCGTTTGCCTTCCTGAAGAAAGAATTCCTGGAAATGCTTCCACCCACGATATTCTTCTTCATCGTGCTGCATATCGCGCTGATGGTCCGCACCCTCATGGCGCAGGAATCCAGTGTCTCCGTTGCCTCCTCCGCTACGGCTACCATTCTCGCACTGGTCGCCGGAAAGGCGATTTTGATTGCCGATGCCACCCCGATTTCCCACTGGTTCAGCCGCAACAGGCTGGTCTATAACGTGGTCTGGCGAGTGTTCATCTACGGTCTCGTCATTCTGCTCTTTCAGTTACTCGAGGAACTGGTCCCGCTACTCTCCAAAGCAAATGGGGTTTTGGCTGCGTGGAAACAACTGCTGAACGAAGTAGAGTGGTATCGATTCTGGGCAATTCACGTCATTCTCGTCACATTCCTGACAATCTATTGTATTGCTTCGACAGTGGTAGGCGCTGTGGGACGTGCTGAGGTTCTGTCCATATTCTTCGGTGCCAGTGATTCCAGGTAGCAGGAGCGTTGCGGGCGTGTTCTACGATGCAGGAAGCCCATCCGAATCCAGCCAACCGCCCTGTTCGGCGTCCCAGCTATTGGCCCTGAGGTTGTCACTCCGCGCCACGAGTTTGTGCTTGGCGACCTTTTCCGAGGGTGTATAGGGAAATTCATCCACGTAAGCGATGAAACGGGGTACCTTGAAGGCCGCGAGGCGGGACCTGCAGTGCTCTACTACTGCTTCGGGGCTTATGCGCGTCGGGGTTTCGCCCTCACGCAGCAAAAGGTATGCCTTCACTTCCTCGCCGCGGTAATCATCGGGCACTGGTACGGCGGCCGCCTGCTTGATCTGCGGGTGGGCCGAAAGGGCCTGCTCTACTTCCAGGGCGGAGATATTTTCACTGGAGCGGCGGATCATGTCTTTCTTGCGCCCGACGATACGGTAATAGCCGTGCTCATCGCGGATGAAGAGATCGCCGGTCTTGAACCAACCCTCGTGAAAGGATTCAGCGTTTGCTTCCGGTTTGTTGTAGTAGCCCTTGAGAATGCTGTCGCCGCGAATCCAGAGTTCGCCCACTTCTTCTACTCCGGCCTCGGTGCCCTGGTCGTCCACCGCGACCTTCGCTTCCCGGAAGGGTGTCGCCACGCCGCAGGTACCTAGGATGTTGGGGTCGTCGACCAGCTCCTCCGGCACGATCAAACCGGGGCCGATTTCCGTCATCCCGAAGGCCTCGTAAATTGGAACACCGAAGCGCTCGGACAGGCGTTGCTGCGCCGTGGCGCCCATGCCCAGGGCGAACAGTTTCTTGAGCGGGGTCTCGCGATCTTCCGGCCTGGCCGGTTCACTGATGAGTGGTCGCGGGAAAAACGCCATCTCTATTCCGTAGGTGTGAATGCGCTCCACGAACTTGCTGGACGAAATTTTGCTCGGCGTATAGATACAGGCACCGGCGTAAATAGCCTGGATGAGCTGCCACTGCGGATCCATGTAGAAAAAGGGGTGGTCCGAGAGGATGGCGCGCACGTCCGGGTTGAACGCTCCGCTGAAACAACCGAGCAGGAGCCAGTAGCGCTGGGTCTGCATGCAGCCCTTGGGAAAACCTGTGGTGCCCGAGGTGTACTGGATGTTCATCAGGTCATCACCCAAAACCTTCCAGTGCGGTGTGAAGTCCGCCGAACCGGTCCGTTGAATGGCATGCCAGTCGTGATGGCCGCCGCCCGGGTCGGGGTCGACCACTATTACACGGTGATCGCTCATTGCCGCGGGGCGTTTCTCCATGGCGTGAAAGGTGGGCAGCAGGGACGATTCCGTCAGCAGGAATTCCGCGTCGCCATCATTTACCAGGTAATCCAGCTCCGCGCCGGTGTAGCGGGTATTGACGGGCAACATAACTGCTCCGAGAACTCCCAATGCCAGCCAGCTGATGGGGAACTCAATGCGGTTGGTCAGCAGCACGGCCACATGGCTACCCTTGCCGATGCCGAGCCGGTGCAGCCCGTTCGCCAGGCTGTAGACTTGCCGGTACAGCTCCTCGAAATTGACCGCGCACCCCTGATCGAAATAGTCCAATGCAGGTTTGCTGCCGTGCTGATCCCGCGCCCGGGTTAACAGTTCCCCGAAGGTCTGCGGAAAGTCGTTATCTGCCTCCAGGGCTGCTTTCCGGTCTAGGTACCGTTGTCGGGCTTGGCTGAAATCTGTCATCACGTGCTCCGGTTAATCCTTGTTTTTGGCCAGGTCACCGAGGGCGGTCGCACCGCTGGCAAGGTGCAATTTGCGCTGGATCTGGTACTGGCTCATTGTGTGGCGAAGGCTTTCGGCGCGGCTCAGGTCGACGCTGCGCTTGAGGCAGTCCAATTCTGTCTTGATCGCGATCAGCGGGTGGCTGGCAATCTTTGCCGCCACTTCCAGGGCCCGGTCGAGGCACTGGCCCGTCGGCACGACCTCGTTGACAAGATTCATGGCGATTGCGCGTTCCGCATCGAGCTTTTCCCCCGTCAGGCTGATCCAGGCCGCGTGAATATAGGGAAGCTGTGAGCCCATGTGGGTGCCGCCTGACATGCCCCCCATTCCGTAGGCAATTTCAGGGGCGCCGATCACCAGGTCGTCGCCGGCGATGCGGATATCCGTCAGGTTCATCAGGTAGGCCAGGCCCTCGCCGAAGCAATAACCATTGACCGCGGCAACTATCGGCTTGCTGCGCGGGTGCAACAGGGTCATCTCGTCAAAGCGCGGTTTATCCCGGGATTTGATCTCGGAATCCGACTCGTTAAGATCGTCGCCCGCACAAAAGTTCTCACCCGCTCCCGTCAGGACCCCGACCCGGGCATCATCATCATCAAGGAAATTCAGGTAGTGGTGATGGAAGCTTTCGTGCATGGCCATGGTCAACAGGTTCAGGCGCCCGTTGTCCAGGGTAAAACTGGCGATGCCATTTTCTACCGTGTAGTGAACGCTCATGTTATCTCCTTAGACAACCAGCCGCGGCGTGAGCACGCCGACGGCATGGTTTCGTTCATAGCTTGCCTGGCTGACCACCCACATGGCGGCCAGGCTCACCGTCAGGGCGACCAGGATAGGCTCCACGCCGACGTCAAAAATTTCCCGGCTGCGCAGGAAGTACAAGCCCAATTCAGTGCCGCAACCCGCGATGGCCGCTGCCATGGCTGCCGTCGCAGACGCCTTGGGCCAGAACAGGGCCGCCATCACCGGCACGAACAGGCCGCTGACGAAAATCGCCAGCGCCAGCATCATCACGTCGAAGATGGGTGCGCGTTCCAGGGCGAAGACCGCCCCGGCAATACCGACTGCGAGGATCACTAGCCGGGCGACCTGCAGTTGCTGCCGATCCGACATCTGTGGGCGCATGGGTTTGACAATATCGCCGCTGAACGTGGTGCCGGCAATCAACAGCGCCGAGTCGGCGGTGGACATCATGATCGACATCACGGCCGCCAGGCACAGCCCTTTCGCCACGGGGGGCAAATGTTGCAGCATAATCAAAGGCAGCGCGTCGTCCCCACTGGCCAGACCCGGATACAGGTTGAAGGCGACCACACCCAGCGTCACAACCACGAGACTCCACAGTGTGTACACAGCCGCCGTTGCCAGCATGGCCGGCCTGAGACTCGCAGCCTCCCGGGCCGCCGCGGCACGCTGCCAGACGCTGGGATCGATCAACACGAATGCCATATAGGTGGGGATAAAGGCGAGCAGGTATTTCCAGTCCAACGGCGCCCAGAAATCTACCGCCGGCGATTCGAGCAGATCCGGGAGATTGCCATCCACATCGGCGGCCAGGCAGATGGGCAGCACCACACCGATGGCCAGGACCATGATGATCACCTGTACCAGGTCGGTGTAAGCAACCGCCAGCAGCCCGCCCACCAGGGTGTAGAGGACAATCACCACGGCCGCTGCCATAACCGCTTGCCCGTAACTGAGACCGAGGTCGGACAGGACGGAACTGGCCATCACACCAAAGGCGATCAGCTGGGCCCCGAAACTGGCCACCACCGCCAGCAGCAAGACCACGGCGGCCACCGATCGCATCGGCGCACCAAAGCGACGCTGCAGGGCACCCGGGATAGTGTCGATATTGGCTGCCCGCAAGCGCGGGCCGAGCCAGGCGAACGCCAGGTAGCCGAAGATATAGGCCAGGGAGGAGAACAGGATAATAAAACCTACCTCGTAGGCCTTACCGGCTTTGCCGAAGGTAGCAGAGGCGCCGATGGCCGAGCCAATCAGCGTGCCGGCGAGCAGGGGTAGATTCAGCGTCCGGCCTGCAACCGCGTAGTCGACCGAACTCTTCACCTTGCTGCCGGCGTAGAGACCGACGCCAATCATGCCGAGGAAGTAGGCGGCGATAATCCACTGGTCGATGATTGCCAGGCTCTGTTCCATCAATCTGTATCCCGATGGCCGACGGTCCGTCGCTCCTAGAATTCCATCCCTACTGAAACACCCCAGATGCGCGGGCTACCGTACAACTCGTAGATGCCGCCAAGTGTATCGCTGCGCCCCACGGTGCGATACTCCTCGTCGAAGGCATTCTCGACAAAGGCCCGCACATGCCAGCCGGCGGATATATCCTCCAGGGTGACTCTAATATTGGTGAGGCCGTAGCTGTCCTCCTCCAGTACCGACTCTTCCTCTTTGAGAACTTTCAGCGATAGGTCCTGGTCGGAACGCCAGCTGTATTCCACGGCCAGACCGGCAGACAGCCGCTCGGTCACCGGGCGCTGGTAGGAGGCCACAACATTCGTGCTCCATTCGGGTGTGTTGGGCAGCCGCGCGTCCTCCGGCGAGTACAGCCCGGTCGAGTAGATGTCACCGACCAACAGATCAGAGTCAGTGATCTCCGTGTCGGCATAGCCCAGACCCAGGCTCAGCTGGAAATATTCCGAGGCCAGCCAGGTGGCCTCCAACTCACCACCCAGGGTTTCGCCGTCTCCGATATTGGTGAGTCGCTTGATCGGCACGGTGGCACTGGGGTCGGTCGCGTTGGCCTGAATGTCTTCCCGGTCATAGTAGAACAGTGCGCCGTTGAGACGCAGGGTCCGGTCAAGCAGTTCCGACTTGAATCCCGCCTCGTAAGAGATGATCGTCTCCGAATCGAAAGGCTTCAGTTGTTCGCTGCTGGTAGCGAAGCCACCGAAGAACCCACCGGACTTGTAACCGCGGGAGATACTGCCGTAGAGCAGAGTGTTATCTTCCAAACGGTATTCGAGACCGACTTTTCCGCTCCACTCCTGGAAATCCTTGTCGTCGTCGGCGAATGACAGGTAATAGTCCGGAGCCACCTGAGGGAGAATCACCCCGCCTTCGAACGACTTGTCCTCGTCGGTATAACGCAACTCCAGGGTCAGGGTGGCGGCATCGTTGAGAAAGATATCCGCGTGACCGTAGGCGGAAAACATCTCGGTATCCTGCTCATACGGCTGGGTCGCCCGGGTCAGGCCACCAAAGGCCAGCGGCACCAGGCCTGATGTGCCTTCCAGTGCGGTGTCCTCTTCAAGGTCGCCCTCCGCATAGTTGATACCGGCAATCCAGGCAAAGCTGTCAGACTCATAGGCGAGACGAAACTCCTGAGACCAGGAATCGATATCGCTGTTGTAGGTAATATGTTGCTGCACTGTTTCTACCGCATCGAAATCCACGTCGCGACCGTGTTCGAAATCGTCGTAGGCGCTGATGGACGTCAGCGTGTACTCGCCGATATCGAAGCGAGCGATCAGGCTGACACCCCACCACTCGTTGTCCAGCTCATTGGAAAAGCTGCTGGCGCTGTCGTGCTCATCGCGAACGCCCTGCTCGCTCACGGTCCGGGAGTCCAGCGTCTCGCAGCTACGATCATCGCGACCACCGGAACGCACTGCGGCACAGATGTTGTCCAGGCTTGGATTGACCCCGGCATAGTTGAACAGGGCGCCATCGGCGAAGTCCGGGACAACATTAGCACCAACGCGCTGGTACACGCCCACCGCGCGTAACAGCGGAGTCTCGGATTCATCCCGGCCGCCGTGCAACTTGAGCAGTAGTTCGGTGCTGTCGTTGGGGGTGAACAAGAGTTGGCCCCGAGCCCCCCAGGTGTTGACTTCGCCGTGATCGAAATTGCCGCTCACGCTCTCATAATAGGTATCGTCGCTGTCCAGCACACGGCCGGCAACACGAAAGGCAAGTTTGTCGGTCAGTGGCGCACCGTAGGCGCCCTCAGCAGAGACGCGATCGTCCTCGCCGTACCCCAGTTCTGCGTAACCGGATGCTTCTTTATGGCTGGGGGCTTCCGAGATGACCTGGATGGCGCCGCCGACGGCATTGCGGCCGTATAGACCGCCCTGCGGCCCACGCAGGATTTCGACACGGCCCAGGTCGAACATGGTAAAGCCGGCCATAGCGACCGAGGTCTGATAGACCTCGTCGATGTAGAAAGACGTGGTCGGAGTATCGTTGACGCGGAAGTTCTGCAAGCCAACGCCGCGCACCACGATCACGGGTACCCCGCCACCGGTGACGTCGAAGATGTCCAGATTGGGTACAGCCTTGGCCAGGTCCGTGGTATTGATAATGTTCTGGGTGCGGAGTTCGTTACCCGACAGGGCGGCAATCGAGATGCCGATGTCCTGGGCACTCTGGGTGCGCTTCTGGGCGGTAACGATGACTTCCTCCAGCACGGGGGCCTGGGCCTGCACCTGGGATGCTACGGCGGCGGCTATCAGGCTCAGGGAAAAGATTTTTGTATTTATATTTATCATGGCTAGCTCCTAGTGTAGACCAAAAATGAACATGCGCTCAGTATTGAGGCGCCTATAATTGAACATCCGCTCGGTTTTTGCAAGAAATAAATTGAACATTTGCTCATTTTTTGCATTAATGGGTGATAAATCGAAGGGAGACGAGGCATGACAGCGCCGCTGAAACGCAGAAAACCCAATCAGAAACGGGCCCAGGAGACCCGCGCGAGGCTGCTGGAGTCAGCCGAGGAATTGCTGAGTAAGGAGGGCTTCTCCAGCCTGACCAGCCGCCGACTGGCCAAACAGGCGGATATCAGCGTGGGTGTGATTTACGATTACTTCCCCTCGATGCAGGCCCTCATGTACTGGATTTACGAAGTACGCCTGAAGAAACGCGTGGAGATCTTCGATGCAACCATGATGGGAGATAACCTGGAAAAACCCCTCAAAGAGACCTTTCCCGCCTATCTGGCTCGAATGCAGACTGAGCATATGTGGTCGCAGCTTGACCTGGAACTGGACAATGCCGCGGAGAGCGACGCCAAGTTCGGAGAGCTAATCGCGCAATTCCGCGAGGAACTGACAGATCGGTTCTGTGCGATGTTCGAAGCGCGGGGTTCCAGCCTGTCCAAGGCGGAACTGCGCCGCCTCGCCGCTTACAGCCATGCGGTTGACCATGCCAGCCTGCGGTTGCAGCGGAACTCCAACAAGGACGGGAAGGCGTTCTACGGCGAGCTGACCACACGGGTAGACCTGATGCTCATGCAGCGAGGCGGCATTCTGGACTATGAGGAAGTAGAAGAACTGATAGAACTGCTGGTTGCTGACTGATGGGCGCGGAGGTGGCGCGATACAGATAGCTCCATATGCGTCCACGATGGGGTGCAAAAACAAAATCAAGGGGTTACGGATACGTAACCCTTTTTTATTCTCTAATTGACCCCGTTCTGTCACGATTTGGTTACGTGGGTATCATCCGGCGAACCAGGATTTGCTTTACATGACCACCGAGAATTCACCACCTGAACAAGAGCCACCCTCGCCGGACAAACGCTCAACGAGTTTTCTCTTACGTCTTCCTGAAGGGCGACTGCTCTTCACAGGGTTGGTTTTGGCGCTGATCTACATCCTGGTACTGGCGGTTACCACCCTGAGCTCCCCTGAGCTAGCGCAGGAACTGGTGGGCATGACGGCGATCAACATCCTGTTCGGAAGGGCCGCTGCGATGTCGTTTGGATACTCGGTCGGGCACAGTCATGCCCTTGTCATCAGCGTGAACATGGTTGTTGAAACACTGCTCGTACTGCTGATCTTTCCCTTGTTCGTATTCACCTGGCAACACCTCGTCGAGTTCGCATGGCTTCACAAACCGATGAATCGGCTGAATGAAGTCGCTGAACAGCATCAGGACAAGATCAGAAAGTACGGCCTCCCCAGCCTCTTCCTGTTCGTGTTCTTTCCCTTTTGGATGACGGGTCCACTGGTGGGATGTGTAATCGGCTACCTACTGGGCATGCGCCAAGCCCTGGTGCTGTCAGTGGTGTTGGGGGGGACATTTATCGCAATGGGAGCGTGGGCGCTCGTACTCCACGAAATACACGATCAGATTGCGGCCTATAATCCAGCCGCCTCAATGATGCTCGTGGTCATTCTGATCCTGATCGCAGTGGCCGCACGGATCCTCTCTGGCCGCCGAGATAAAGATCGGTCAGGACCGCATTGAGTGCGCCGTACCGCCGCACCCACGGCTGGTTAAGTTATTCCCGCGTCAGCGAGAGACCAACCAGCGCTTCTTCACCACTCGTGTAGGGTTCTTCCGCGAGCACAAACCCGACATCGATCTTCTCCAGATCAATCTCCAGTTGTTCCTGGGCGAGCGGCTCAGGCTTGAAGGAATTCAGGTAAGCCTGGCGCACCGTGATCGCCCGGGTAGAACACTCGGCGTGCGGCCGGGCCTCTGCCACCCTCATGCTCTTGTGGGTCTTTGCGGCGGTGTTCTGTTTGTTGATATCCGCGCACTCAGCCGCTACCTGGGCCGAAAACAGCACGGCGAATAAAGCGTAAAAAGCTTTCATGTTGCACCTCTCGATAACATCTGCCGCCGCAGGGTTTTCCGGGTTGGAAAAATACGGAGGCATTACCGGGTTATCGAGCAATAGAGCAATGCACTTGAACGGAAAAGCAGCTTAAGTAACTGCTTTTCATAGTTTTTGTGACACAGGGTCAGGTATTGAGATACAGACCGCATTTTCACCACTGGAACTTGCGCTTCTCCGCCGGTTTCGTTTTCTTGTTAAAACCAGCTCACGAAGGCTGTGCAAGCCCGTGGGAAGCGAAAAAACCATTGTAAAAAAATGGCGAATACAGGACTGAAGACAGAAAATAACGGCGAACACCCATGACAGACAATTCCGTCGAATACCAGGTCGTTATCGATAGCGGCGTATTGCCGGGCCATGATCGTGGCGCGGTGGCCGACGTATTGTCTGAATTCCTGGAGGTCGACTTACAAGCGGCACTGCGATACCTGGACGGATCGGAACACAGCATCCGGGATCAACTTGACCTCTCCGAAGCGGCGAAACTCCAGTCGAAGTTGAAGGATATGGGAGTAGATGCCTCCGTTGCTCTTGCGCCCGAACGAGTACAAGCTGTGGAAGCCGCGGATCCGATTCCTGAAGAGGTGCCCGCCGCCGAAGCCGAAGCTGTACAAGCGCCCGCCGCGGAAGTCGAACCTGCACAAGAACCCGCTACCGAGGTCGAGCCCGAACAAGAGCCCGCAGCTCAAAGCGAACCGGAGACTGTCGAACCGGAGACCGCCGAGCCGGAGACTGCCGAGCCAGAGATCGTCAAGCCAGAAATTGCCGCGGCAGAAAGTGCGGAGGCTTTGGACCTGGATCAACAGCTTGCTGCCGAAGCGGAACCGGTTGCGCAAGCTGCCGAGCTGGATCTGGACCAGGAGTTCGCTCTCCAGGAGCAACCGGCCGCAGAATCTGCCGAGCTGGACCTGGATCAGGAATTTGCCATCCAGGCCGAACCGGCCGCAGAGACTCCCGAGCTGGACCTGGATCAACAGCTCGCCCCCGAAACCCCCACCCTGGAGCCCATGGAAGATTCGAGCGACGAGCCTGCCTTTGCGCCGCCGCGTACCGCCAAGCCAGGCTCAACCATGCTCTGCCCCTCCTGCAAGAGCCTGCAACCGCGCGCGGAGCAGTGCGAATCCTGCGGTGCTGTGGTGGCACTGCCCACGGAAGGCTCCGGAGAGACAGTCAAGCTCCGCCCGGCGGCGCGACTCTCCCAGGTGTCAATGATTGCAGCAGGTATTACCGCGGTATTGGTTGCCGCGATTTGGGTGGGAATTAGTCGAGTCCTGGAATTCGAGGTCGGCCTGTTCGCCTGGGTGATCGGCGCCCTGGTGGGCCTGGCCAGCGCAAGCACAGGCTCCCGCGGTTCCCCCGCCGGCGCCGTTTGTGCCGCTATGGCACTGGCCGCGATAGTTGGCGGCAACTTGCTCCAACCGCAGACACCCGTGGACGCCCTGCCGGAAACACCACCGCCGGAACCCGAAGTCGCCTGGTCTGAAGAAAAGGCGCGTGCGTGGTACGAGGATGCCCAGAGAGACGCCGGCTACTATGTGGCCCTGGACGGCTCGCCACCCGCACTGCGTCAGTTCATGATCGAGAGGGACTACACCCGCGCCAGATCACCGGCGGAGATTTCCGAGGAAGAGATGCGGCACTTCTACGAAGTCGACGCCCTGGATCTTGCCTGGATGGTGGAAAACCAGCCTGGCTTTGAGGAGTGGAGCGAGCGCATGCGCGGGCATATGAGCGGGCGTATGCGAGCGACCCTGGATGACACACCAAACCGATCCACACAGGCCCCGGTCACCGTGAAGGGATTCGGCGCTATGGACCTGGTCTTCCTCTTTCTTGGCCTGGCCACCGCCTTCTGGCTGGGACGCTCGGGCCTGCCAGGACGCGCCTGACCGACAGCCGCTCTGGCCTGCCACGTTTACCTTTCGAAAACGTCAATGTTGACAAGCGTAAACTAACGCGGATAATCAACTTGTTTTCGTATATGGCAGATCAGCAGATGAACCTCTCTGATATAAAAACAAGAATACGCCGCTTGATGACCCGCGAGGACATCTCCATCGAAGCCGCAGCCGAGAGTGCCGGCGTATCCACCTCCACCGTGCGCCGCTGGTGTAATCCGTCAGATGATACCGATATCGGCATGCATGCCTTCGCTAACTTCGCCTACCACTTCACCATCAGTATCGATGCGCTGATGTTCCCCAGGGCAAACCCGGACGGTGACGAGAAGAAAGACATTCACCGTGTCTGGCGCGCCAACATGGACTGGTGGGATGTGCACCTGACCGCCGAGCAGAAGGAAGCTATTCTCACCACTGTCAAAGCTGTCTGGCAGGTGAGCAGTGAAACCACCAGCAAGCAGTTGCACCTGACGGATCCGGTGCTGGATGAGAAGTCTGATCTGGAGGACACGGGAAGCTAGTTCCCGCAGGTATTACTCTTCTGAAGCCTGGCCGGCTCCTGCGGAATCCGGCAGGTTGAGAATGGTCAACAAGGTGCCCGTGAGACTCTCATTTTCTTCGGAAAGTTTGACCTCACAATCGCAATTGCTCATCACTGCGGCGAGCGCCTCAGAATCGTTGATGAGAGCATTGATGAGTTTGAATGCGTTTTCCATTGCGCAAAGATTTTTGCCCTGCGCTCAGGATTTGTCCACGCCTCAGCCCCCAGAACCTGAAAAAACTTCAAATCTGACCCGAATTTATGCCTATAGGCTCAGATCTGATTACGGCGATCTCGGGCGCTGCTGCAGGCCGCTCCAGCTCCAGCGCCATTGCATCGATGGCGTCAGTGCTCCAGATGCTGTCACACACCCACTGTGCGGAATACTTCACCACTGCTCCAACGAGGAATATCGCGAAGACTGCCAGGTAGACCTTGTCCGGATGTATCTTGTAAGCCATGCCCTGTCACCTCACTAATGTGTACGGGTTCCAGAGTGCCGCAGACCAGTCGGTTTTTCCGTGGCCGGAGGTGCCATCCGCATGACCACTCCCGCCATCATGCAAAACCTGGTTTATATGTAAGGCTGTGGGGAAAGGTCGGACTTGAGATAAAGGGGATGGGCGGGCTCGCCGCTGCGGTTCAGCTTCAGGTAATACAGTCCGGGGAGTAGCTTGCGTACCGCAGCCGCCCGGTCGCGGTAACTGCCCAGGTTTCCCCAGGCGGCAATCACCCGATCGACCGTCCTGGCCTGTTCGCACAGAACGCGGTCGTTTTCAGGACCGACCGGATCGCGGGCCCGCAGCATGGCCCGCGGATCTGTCGCCCGAAATGCAAACAGGTTAGTGGTAATCACACCGCCGTAGCCCCAGTCCCGGGCGAAATTCACGCAGCGCACCAGTGTCGGGTCATCCTGTCGCGCATCGGCAGTGGACGGGTTGAGCCCGACAAACATCACCCGCGGTAGGCTTTCGTCCCAGGTCCGCCACAGTGCGTAGCGGTAGCGGTCACGGATGTCCGCGCCCGCATCGATATAAACCGGGTTGCTCACTGCCCTTTCGCCCCAGACTCCGTATACTGCGCCAATGATTAAATCGCTCCCGGTACTGATTATCGCCCTCCTCGCCGCCTGCTCCAACACGGCCACCATCACCCATACCTGGGTGGCAGAAGATATTGCCGACAAAGACCTGGAAGGCGTGCTGGTGCTGGCCTTGTCGACGAAGGCCGAGTCGCGCCAGAGATTTGAGCGTGAGTTTACAGATGCCCTCACGCAACACGGGGTCCGCGCCGTGGCGAGTTATGAACACAAGGGTGGTGCCAGGATCGAAAAAGAAGCGGTATTGGCAATCAGCCAGAAACTGAAGCTGGATACCGTACTGGTCGTGAGCTTTGCCGGTCGCGATCAATACGAAGTCCTGCACGCAGGGCGCACCTATTACGCGGTGGTGCCGATATACAATCGCGGTGGGTACTATCGGCGCGGCACGGTCTACGGGGCCCCCATGGAGGTCGGCCACGTTCCGGATTTTTACGCACAACATAAGTCCCTCCACCTGGAGGCCAACCTCTACGAAATCGCCACCGAGGAACACCTCTGGGTTGCCGCCGCCGGCATTGACGAGACAGAAGATATCGATGAAATGCGTTCAGCTTTCGTCAATGCCTACATGAAACTGCTCAGCGAACAGGGCCTTGTTCGCTAGCTAATGCCGGGCCTGAGGCCCGGTTTCCGCAACTTATCGCAGCTGCCACTCAGTTCGTCGCTAGCCGTCTAACCCTCCCCCAATCTCCCGGTCTCTAGTTACGCAGGTCAACGCCTGTAACGAAAAAAAGGTCCATAAACCGGGAGTCATAGCATGATTATCACATCCACTCGCAACACCGTCGCTGCAGCCATGATATTCACCGTGCTGAGCGGCGTATACACCATCTCCACTGCCGACCTCACTGAAGTCAACGTCGAATCCATTCGGGTCTCCTACGCCGATCTCGATCTCAACAGCAGTGCGGGTCAGCACGCCCTGTACCAGCGCCTGCGCGGTGCCGCCCAGGACGTCTGCGGTGAGGAATACAGTAAAGTCGCTCGCAAGCTCCGCGAAAACCGCGAATGCCGGGAGTACGCCTTGCAGAACGCCTTAAAAAAGGTCGGCAATCCAAGCGTGGCCGCTTTGCACGACCATAACAGCGCGCAACCGGGCTCCTGATGCAACAGCTCTCGTAGCCCCTTCAGGGCGGGTGCTTCCGATTCCCCGGGCACCCGCCCTTTTTCCATGCGCCGCCAGTCGAGCTGCTATGCTTCAGACATGGGTATGATTATTTTCAGCTTGCTGGGTCTTATCTTCGCGCTCGCGATCTTCTACGGAGCCCGGCGCATTCTCAAAAACCTGGAGGGTCCGAAGGAGGACTGATAGCACGCCCGGGCGCTGATAACTGGTGCCAGCCCCACTTAGAAATAGTATTAGCTTTTATTTCTATCTAATTGATATTTAATAGTTTATTGTGCCACATCCTCATGCGCCGGCTGGATCAGCGGGGTACTGCGCATAAGCTCGAAATCCATCAGGGTGGAGATCTGCGAATCCACCTGGATGAAGCGTGCGGCCAACACCGGGCCCAGGATTTCGCTCATCTTCCTGAAGTAACGCTCACGCCGGTCGGTGCGTGCGCGCTGGATGGCAAAGCTCTGTGCGGCAATGGAGTTGGCGGCATCATCATCCATCATGTCGTAGTTGCCGACAAAGTCCTGCAGCATCGCGATCCGCTTGTCCAGCAGGGCTTCCTGTTCATCCGCGTACTGGCGATACAGGGGCCAGAATTTTTCCTGCTGCTCGGCAGTCAGATTCATCGCCGAGGCGACCATTCCCATCTTGCCGGTGCGGATGTCCTGGCGGGCGATTTCGATCAACTCCTGCTGGGCCAGGGACAACTGGCTGAGGGCGAGCAAGCCCAGGGCGATGATTAGCTTTTTCATTCCTTACTCCTGGCGATAAAACGCGGCGAACTGGTCCATGAAATCATCCAGCATATCCGCTGGCAAGTCGTTGATCCCGGCCGCCGCCTTGCGCCCGCCCCCGGTGGGAAAACGCATACACAGTTCATCGGCGCCGGTCTTGTTGTTAAGCGGTGCCCGTACACTCACCAGGAAGTTGCCGTTGGCTTTCTCGGTCAGCACCGCGTGACCGCGGTCGGGACTGGCATTGGCCAGGTCGTTGCTGTAAACGCCGCTGACCCGGCGCGCCCAGGCCTCGTTGGGCAGGATGAACACGGCACTGCTGTCCTCGGCCCGATTGGGCTGTACCGCTGCCGCCGAGGCCATGTCGTCACGATAGCCGTTCTCCAATTTCTCGAAATCCTCGCGGCTGCCTGACATGAAGTCGAAGGGGTCGGCGTAGGCACTGACCAGGGCATACAACTGCGCCGGTGCAAAATGCAGGTCCTCGAGGTTGGAACCATAACCGTTGTAGTTGATGTAAGTGCCCAGGTTCTTGAGCTGCTCCAGACGCTCCGCATCGAGATCCAGGGGTTTGGCGAGGGTGGTGGCACTGTCGAACAGGTTGTCGCCGAAGGCGCCCACTACCGCCCAGGCGAGAAACGCACCCTGCAGGTGGCCATTCACCAGGATGCTGGTGCAGACATCGGGCTCGGTATTGATCAGCGTCGTCAGCTGCTCGCTGTCGGGGATGTCACCGGCGAAATGGTGGTCGCAGTAAAACACTTCCGCACCCGCCGCCAACACTTTGTCCAGGGCCTCCCGGTTCTTGTCCAGGGAAACATCCAGCACGGTAATGCTGTCGCCGGGCGCCGCATCGATCTGCTTGAGCAGGTTGATATCGCGCTTGACGCCGGTGACCAGGGTAGCATCGCGGGGCTCGGCATTGCGTAATTGGGTCAGCGCGCAGATACCGTCCGCGTCGCCATTGAATACATCGAAATAGGCCATGAGCTGTCCTTGTTGGTATCAGGAGTTACAGCGACCAGTCACTGGTCGGCGGAGCGGTCGGGAAACAGCTCCTGCACATTGGATGGCGTCTCGTCGCCACTGGCGCGCTGCTTGCGCCAGAGATAATCGTGCATGCCCTCGTGCTCGTGAAATCCGCTGACCGCTTCCAGCAGCACCGCCTTGATCGCGTCGCAGTCCATCTGGTCGCAGTGTTCCTCGAGTTCGGTCAACCAGCCCGACAGCTGGTCCGGGGAGGGGAAATCTTCCTCGGCGCGCATGATCATCGGGTGCCCGGTGCCGGTCACCCGGTCTCCCAGCATCAGTTCCTCGTAGAGTTTCTCGCCGGGTCGCAGACCGGTGAAACGGATCTCGATTTCACCGTGGGGGTTTTCGTCATCGCGCACACCGTAGCCGCTGAGCCGCACCATGCGATGGGCCAGGTCGAGGATGCGCACCGGCTCTCCCATGTCCAGCACGAACACATCGCCGCCCAAACCCATGGCGCTGGCCTGCAACACCAGCTGCGCGGCCTCGGGAATGGTCATGAAGTAGCGGGTCACCTCCGGGTGGGTCACGGTAATGGGGCCGCCGGCTCGAATCTGTTCGCGGAACAGCGGCACCACGGAACCGGAAGAACCCAGCACGTTGCCGAAGCGCACCATGCAAAAGCGGGTGCCTTCCTGGGCATTGCCGACAGACTGGCACAGCATCTCGGCGAACCGTTTGGATGCTCCCATGATATTGGTGGGACGCACCGCCTTGTCGGTGGACACCAGCACAAAAGTCTCGACGCCGGCCTCGATCGCGGCATCGGCGGCGTAATGCGTCCCGAAAATATTGTTGGCAACGCCCTCGGCCACGTTGTACTCAACCAGCGGCACATGCTTGTAGGCAGCGGCGTGGTAAACGGTTTGCACAGCGAAAGTGCGGTAGATGCGCAACAGGCGGCGTCGGTCCTGTACCGAGCCCAGCAAGGCAACGATTTCGCAATCGACTTCAGCGGCTTCGAGAATGGCGTTCAGCTCGCGCTCAATCCGGTACAGCGCGTACTCGGAGCTGTCCAGCAGGATCAGCTCCCGGGGATTGGCCAGCAGGATCTGGCGGCACAGTTCGGAGCCAATGGAACCACCGGCGCCGGTGACCATGACCACCTTGCCGGTGATGCAGCGATCGATCAGCTCCGGGTGGGGCGGCACCGGGTCGCGACCGAGCAGGTCCTCCAGTTCGATATCCTGGATCTGGGAAACGCTGGCCTTGCCCTGCAGCAGTTCGGTGAACTTCGGTACCGTGCGCACGTACACCGGCAGGTTGACCAGCCTGTTGATGATCTCGCGCCGGCGATCCACGCTCACCGAGGGCAGCGCCAGCAGCACCTGGGAGATGTCGTGCTCCTCGATCAGTTCGCCGATCTTCTCCGGCTTCATCACCTGCACGCCGTTGATCACACTGCGCTGCATATGCTTGTCGTCATCGACAAAGTAGACGGCGCGAAACTGGTCGCCGTGGTTGAGGGCGGTGAGCAACTGGCGACCGGATTCACCGGCACCATAGATGATCACCTTCTCGCAGGCGGAGCGCAGCTTGTCCTGGTAGTAGTCGCGCACCAGCAAGCGGGTACCGCCGACCAGGAACAGGGCCATGCCCCAGTAAATAAATGGCAGTGAGCGCGGCACGCCTTCAGGCTGCATGAAAAATATGGTGGCGCCGAGCACCATGGTCGAGTAGCTGACACCGCGGATGATGGCCCAGACCGCCTGCTGGCCCATGAAACGAATCACGGCGCGGTACAGTCCCAGGCGCAGGAAGATCACCGCACTCACCAGCATGGTGATGACGGCGCAGGCGATTTCAATAGGACCGAGCTCGGGGGGGATGGCGTCCGTCTGCCAGTAACGCAGGGCGCGGGCCGACCAGATGGCGGCGCCGACAAAGACCATATCCAGTACCAGCAATAGCGCCTGCTTGATGTTGCGCGGCAATTCGACCAGCTTCTCGACAGCCACTATCGTGCTATCGACAATACCTCCCACGGTCTTATTGGCCAGCCTTTTTACCGGACTCAAGCGCACACCACTGATAAATCCCCTACGGCCGGCATTTTAGCGCTTTTCAGGGGCGATTATTACGGTAATTTGCCAGTTTTCACCCCGGCTATCACCAGCGGGGCATAGGCGGCGAAAAGCGCCCACCAGCCCCACTCCGGACGGGCCAGTGCCAGCACCGCCAGGGGCAGCAACCAGGCGAGATTGACCGCCGACATTACGACCACCACCCGTCCGTGGCTACCCCAGTACCGCGCCAGGCGCTGGTACATATGCTGGCTGTGGGCCTGGGTAATGTTCTGCCCGCTGAGGGCGCGGCGCACCAGGGTGACGCTGGCGTCGCTGATAAATACTGCCAGCAGGATCAACCAGCACAACAGGGGCACGCTGCCGCCGGCTTCCCCCAGCAGGGACAGCGCCGCGAGCAGAAAACCGATCGGTACGCTGCCGGCATCCCCCATGAATAATCGCGCCGGCGCCCAGTTCCAGTACATAAAGCCGAGGCAGGCCGCCGCCAGCAACAAGCAGAACAAGGGGTAGGCGATATCGCCGCCCTGCCAGGCGCTGAGACCCGCGGCAGCACCGGCGGCGAACACGGCCTCGGCCGCCGCAATACCGTCGATGCCGTCCATGAAGTTGAACAGGTTTACCAGCCACAGGGCATAGAGCGTGCACAGTCCCAGCCACCAGGGGGACGCCGGCCAGTACAGCAGGCTCACGGCGGCAAGACAGGCCAGCGCATAAAGTGCCAGCCGCAACGCCACCGCGAGGTTATAGCGGTCATCGATCACTCCGGCGGTGACCAGCGCGGCGGCGACCAACAGCAGTTGCCAGTATATGGTCGGCCAGGGGCCGAGTGTTGCAGCCGCGAGCAGGCAGGCGGCCAGCAGGGCCAGGAAGATAGCCACCCCACCCCCCTTGGGTGTGGGCATGCTGTGGGCGCTGCGCTCGTTGGGAATATCGAGGTGTTGCCAGCGCCGGGCGAGATTGAGATAGAACCCGCTCAACAGCAGGGACGCGACACAGGCAGCAACGATGGCCAGGGCGAGCATTCAGGACAACTCCGCCATCATGGCAGGCATCAGGTCTTCCAGGGTATCCCGCGGCTGCCAACCGAGGGCCCGGCACAGTTCCTGGTTGGAATACTCTTCGCCCCCGAACAGACGCTCGAAGCTCTCACTGCTGCCCTGCACCAGGTCAAGTCCGCGGGCAGCCAGGCGCCAGGCGGCTTCCGGCAGCCTGGGTTTGCCGGGGGTTTTGCCGAGAGCCAGGCGAATGGCATTGCAGATGCGCAACAGGTCGTAGCTCTCCCCGTCGGTCACCGTGTAGCTGCCGCTGTCGACATCGCGCGCCGTCAGGCGGCACAGCGCTTCGCAGAGATCCGGCAGGCCAACCAGGGAGCGGCGCGCACCGGGCGGCGGTGTGGGCAGGCCCCGCTTTACCGCGAGCATCAGGTTACGCAGGTTCGCTTTAACGCCAATACCGTAGACCAGGGTGGGACGGATTATCACGACTCGCATGGGGTGATCGCCGTAGCGTTGCAACAATTCTTCCTCGGCGCGCCATTTCCAGTAGCCATAGGGATCGGACTCCGCGTCTGCCTCCGGTCCCGCCTTGATGCTGCTGAGGAATACAAACTGCCTGACACCGGCTGCAGCCGCACTCTCCGCGACCGCCAGCGAGGCGCGACAATTGACCTCTTTGTAAGCCTCGGCGTCGGCCTGCTGGTGCGCGATTCCGGCGCAGTGATAGAGCGTATCGACGCCGGCAAGTTGGGCTGCCAGTGGCAGCTTGCGACCGGTCTGGACGAGTTCCACCCCCCGCAAGATCAATTGTCGGCATAGCTCGGTGCCAATAAAGCCGGTGGCACCGGTAACCAGGCATTTCATTATTGTTGTCCCAACAGGAAAAAGGGGGCCGAAGCCCCCCTGTCATGATACGGATGCAACCGGCTTATTCCAGTGTTATACGATCGCGGTTTTTGTCGACGATGGACTGCCCTACCCCTTTTACATCGGTCAGGTCGTCGATACTGAAAAATGGTCCGTAGGTATCGCGGTAGCGGACGATCGCCTCCGCCCGCGACTGGCCCACGCCGACCAGGTTCTGTGCGAGTGTCTCTGCGTCGGCCTTGTTGATATTGACGGGCAGCACCTGGCTGGCCACGGCAAGCTCGTCGGCGTACAGAGACGTTGATAGAAAAATGGGTGAAACACCCAGGATTAGCGCTAACAGTAGTCGTTTGATCATGATGGATCTCCTTATCCGAAGTGGCATCCTGCCGCATCCGCATCACTAACCAGTCTAGTCGCACAAGGCCCGTGCGTGGAACTAGTTCACATCCGATACGCTTAGATCCGCGTGGATTTTGACCAGGGTAGCCACCGGGTCCTCCGCCTGTGTGATGGAGCGGCCGATCACCAGGTAATCGCTGCCTTTGGCCAGGGCGTCGGCGGGGGTAACCACCCGGCGCTGGTCACCGGCATCGTCCCCGGCCAGGCGAATCCCCGGGGTTACCAGGGTGAATTCCGGACCGCACTGCTGGCGCAGCATGGTGGCTTCCTCGGCGGAACAGACCACCCCGTCGAGGCCGCTGTCGAAGACCAGTTTGGCCAACTGCGAGACCCGGTCCACCGGTGCCTGCTCGTGGCCGAGCTCGACCAGGTCTGATTCCGACATGGAGGTCAGTACCGTCACTCCGATCAACAATGGCTTGTGCGCCGAAGCCTCAGCCGCCTCCCGCGCCGCGATCATCATGCGAGTGCCGCCGCCGGCGTGCACATTGACCATCCACACGCCCAGGTCCGCCGCCGAGCGCACCGCCGCGGCCACCGTGTTCGGAATATCGTGGTACTTGAGATCCAGGAATACATCGAAGCCGCGCTCCTGCAACTGCTCCACCAGGGCGGGACCGGCCCGGGTGAAAAGCTCATTGCCGACCTTGACCCGGCACAGGGCGGGATCGAGATTGTCAGACAGGGCCAATGCCGCCGCGGCATTGTCATAATCCAGCGCGACGATAATATTCGAGGACATCAATTCTCCTTGTTTTCAGTCTTGTCAGTGTTTTCCGCAGCCGCCGGGGGCGCCGCGGTGGATTCGTCTGAATCCATCTCAATCACGGGGCTTACCGATGGCTGCAGCTTCGACAAGCGCCGGTTGGCCCGCAACAGGGAGGTGCGCAGGCGCAGGACCAGGCCGATATTCGTCAACATGCCGATAACCCCGCCGATGGCAAAGGCCAGCAATACCCATAGCGCCACCGAGCGCTCCGGCAGGTAAACCACCAGCAAATCCAGGGGCACAGTGGCGGTATTTTGCACCGCGAACAGGGCGCCGAGGCCGAGCATGGCGACGACCACCACAAAGTAGAAGAGGTTTTTGAGGAAATTCATAAACTGCAGGCATAAAAAAAGGTATGCGTGGAATCATACCTTTCTTTTAACGCTTGGCGAGACAAAATCACAATCCGGCAGACATTCCCATGTTGACGCGCTCGCGCAGCTCCTTGCCGGACTTGAAATGCGGTACGTACTTGCCGGTCAGCTGCACGGCATCGCCGGTCTTGGGGTTACGGCCCTTGCGGGGCTCGCGATAATGCAGGGAAAAGCTGCCAAAACCCCGGATTTCAATGCGCTCCCCGGTCTGCAGGGTCTGCGACATATGCTCCAGGATCGTCTTGACGGCGAGCTCGACATCCTTGGCTGAGAGCTGGGTCTGCTTGGCAGCGATCAGCTCAATCAGTTCTGATTTAGTCATCCTGTCTCACAAAAGCATATAAGCTATTGATTGGACAGCATATTTTGCCCTGAATGCGCTGCTTGTGCAAGTCGGTTTTATTTACCCGAAAACCGGGTCTGAATGGGAGCTTTTCGCGCCACCCGGGCGCTCCCGCCCGCTAGCGGGGCGCTTTCTCTTCCCGCACGGCGCGGGCTACACTTGCCTACCGCCCCGGAATGGCAGCCTGGCCTGGTGAATCGACGTTTTCAGTTCCTGTTAGTGGTATTGCTGCTGCATATACCGCTGTTCGGCTACCCGATCCTGCGCCTGTGTCAGTGGCTGGGTTTCGGTGCCTGGCTGACCACCGCGATTTTCGTGCCGCTGTTCTTCAGCCAGGTCCTGGCCAGGATATACCTGCGCCATTCCAATGTGGGCGTGGTCTTCTGGCTGCGACGGCTGGCCGACCTCTGGCTGGGCATCAGCCCACTCCTGCTGGGTCTGCTGTTGCTGATGGAAATCCCCGTGGCCCTCGGTTGGCTGGCGCCCTATTCGGCAGCCCTGGCGCTGCTTGCAGCGACTTTCGCCCTGCTCCTGTACAGCGTATTCAACGCCTACTCGCCGGTAGTGGTGCCCGTGACACTGACCAGCCCCAAGCTGTCTTCGACCCTGCGCTTCGTGCAGATCACCGATGTGCATATCGGCTCGCGCAGCAGTGCTTTCCTGGCGCGCGTGGTGCGCGAGATCTACCGGCTGCAAGCGGACTTTCTCTGTATTACCGGGGATTTCATCGACGCTGCGGGGGTCGGCGAGGAAAAACTGGCGGCACTGCGGGATATCGGCTGGCCGATTTACTTCAGTATCGGCAACCACGAGAAATACGAGGACCTGGACGCCATTCTCGCCCGCCTGGGCAAGCTGGGCGTGAAGGTTCTGCGCAATCGGAGCACCCGACAGGGGGCGGTACAGATTATCGGCATCGACGATCACGAACACCCCCGCCAGGTGGAACGCGAACTGGCCAAGCTGGACATCGATACCGACAGTTTTGTGCTCCTGCTCTACCACCGTCCCCGGGGACTGGAAGCGGCGGCAGCCGCCGGCGTCGACCTGATGATCAGCGGCCATACCCACAACGGCCAGATCGTACCCTTCAACCTGGTGGTCAACCGGGTCTTCGAAAAAGCGGTTGGTCTGTTCCGCGAGGGCATGACCCATTTGTATGTCTCCCCCGGCACCGGCACCTGGGGGCCGGTGATGCGCCTGGGCAGTCGCGGCGAGATCACCCTGTTCGAGATAAAGCCGGAATCGGCTTAGACCCTATCCTTCGGGCAAAAAAAACCCCGGCAGTAACCGGGGTTCTTTTACGACTATAGCCCGCAGGACGGGCAGTCCATCAGGGGGCAGGTTTACTTCTCCCCACCGCCCATTTTGGCCTTGATCAGGTCGCCGATGGTACCCGGAGAAGCGGCTTCGCTCTCGGAGTCTTTCAGTGACTTCACAGCTTCCTGCTCATCGTCGTAGTCCTTGGCCTTGATGGACAGGGACAGGCCGCGGTTCTTGCGGTCGACGCTGATGATCTTGGCTTCCACAGTCTCGCCCTGCTTGAGCACGTTGCGCGCGTCTTCGACGCGGTCGCGGCTCAGCTCGGAGGCCTTCAGGTAGCCTTCGACATCTTCGGCCAGCTCGATCACAGCACCCTTGGCGTCAACTTCCTTGACGGTACCGCTGACAACCGCGCCGCGGTCATTGGCCGCCACGTAGTTGTTGAAGGGGTCGTCTTCCAGCTGCTTGATGCCCAGGGAGATGCGCTCGCGTTCCGGGTCGATGGAGAGAATGATGGTCTCGATTTCATCGCCCTTGTTGTAGTTGCGCACCGCTTCTTCACCCGGCTCGTTCCAGGAGATGTCGGACAGGTGTACCAGGCCGTCGATGTTGCCTTCCAGGCCGATGAAGATACCGAAGTCAGTAATAGACTTGATGTTGCCCTTGATCTTGTCGCCCTTGGAGTACTGGGAACCGAACGCGTCCCAGGGGTTCTGCTGGCACTGCTTGATACCCAGGGAGATACGACGACGCTCCTCGTCGATATCCAGGACCATCACCTCTACCTCGTCGCCCAGCTGGACGATCTTGGAGGGGTGTACGTTTTTGTTGGTCCAGTCCATCTCGGAAACGTGTACCAGGCCTTCCACGCCCTCTTCCAGCTCGGCAAAGCAGCCGTAGTCGGTGAGGTTGGTGATGCGGGCCATGACCCGGCTGTTCTCCGGGTAGCGGTTCTTGATTTCCACCCAGGGATCTTCGCCCAGCTGCTTCAGGCCGAGGCTCACGCGGTTGCGCTCGCGATCGAACTTGAGGATCTTGACGTCGATTTCCTGGCCGACTTCCACGATCTCGCTCGGGTGCTTGATGCGCTTCCAGGCCATGTCGGTGATGTGCAGCAGGCCGTCTACGCCACCGAGGTCAACAAAGGCACCGTAGTCGGTCAGGTTCTTGACGATACCCTTGACGGACATGCCTTCCTGCAGCGTGCCCAGCAGGGCGTCGCGCTCGGCGCTGTTGGCTTCTTCCATAACCGCGCGGCGGGAAACCACCACGTTGTTGCGCTTCTGGTCGAGCTTGATGACCTTGAATTCCAGCTCCTGGCCTTCCAAATGGACAGTTTCCCGGACAGGCCGTACGTCGACCAAAGAGCCCGGCAGGAAGGCGCGGATTGAGTTGATATCGACGGTGAAGCCACCTTTGACCTTGCCGTTGATAACACCCTTAACCACTGCATCAGCTTCGTGTGCAGCTTCCAATTCTTTCCAGCTTTCGGCGCGCTTGGCCTTCTCGCGGGACAGCTTGGTCTCACCGAAACCGTCTTCCACGGTCTCCAGTGCTACCTGTACTTCATCGCCTACCTCCAGCTGGCACTCGCCGCTGGCATCGACAAACTGTGAACGGGGGATAACGCCCTCGGACTTGAGGCCCGCGTGTACGGTAACCCACTCGTTGTCGATATCGATAACCACGCCAGTGACAATCGCACCGGGCTGCATATCGACGGTTTTAAGGCTTTCTTCAAAGAGTTCAGCGAAATTTTCGCTCATGTTGTAATCCTGTAGTGTGCCGCGCCTCCAGTTGGCCCGGGTCAGTTTAATTACGCCAGGTTCAGGACCAATAACTGGTCATGCCCCGAACCGGGCGGTGACATCGGCCATGACCTTTGCGAACACGGCATCGATGGGTGTCGCCGTACTGTCGATGACAATGGCATCGTCGGCCGGCAACAAGGGAGACACTGAACGGGAGCTATCGCGCTCGTCTCGTTCTTCGATATCCCTCAAAAGGCGCGCGAGATTAACACTTTCTCCCTTATCCATCAACTGCTTATAGCGCCTCTGGGCGCGCTCTTCGGCGCTCGCCGTGAGGAAGAACTTGAGGGGTGCGTCGGGGAAAACCACGGTGCCCATGTCGCGACCGTCGGCAACCAGGCCAGGGGCCTGGCGAAAGTCCCGTTGGCGCTCCAGCAGGGCCTCGCGCACCAGGGGCATAGCCCCGACCGTGGAGGCGCCGCGACCGCCCTCCTCGGTGCGAATGGCGCGACTGGCGTCCACATCGCGGTAATAAACCAGAACCTCGCCGTTCGCGGCCTGTTCGAAGCGTATCGGCAAATGGCGTGCAACTTCGGCGACTTTAGCTTCATTTTCGAGGCCAATGCCGTCATGTTCGCAACCGAACGCGGCAACCCGGTAGAGCGCCCCGCTGTCCAGCAAATGCCAGTGTAATTTGGCGGCAAGCATGTGCGCCACAGTCCCCTTGCCTGCACCAGAGGGACCGTCGATGGTGATGACCGGGATGTCGCTGTTCATTGCCGTTCGAAGGGTTCTTCGACCAGGTCTTCGACGACGCGAATCTGCAGGCCGAGACCGCGGGCCAGCGCATCAAAACCAGGGAAGGATGTGGCGACGTTATCCGCCTCGAGCACGTGTATTTCCGCGCTGGCGCGCAGGGCCGCCACGGCAAAGGCCATGGCAATGCGGTGATCGTGGTAACTGTTGACCTCGCCACCGCAGAAACTGCCGGCACCGCCGAAGCCATCGATAATAATGCCGTCTTCGAGTACCTCGTTGCTGACGCCCAGGGTGGTCAGGCCCTCGGCCATGGCGGCGATGCGGTCACTTTCCTTGACCCGCAATTCCTCCGCGCCGCGCAAAGTGGTGCGACCCTCGGCGCAAGCGGCGGCGACGAACAGCACCGGGAACTCGTCAATCGCCAGGGGTATCTGCTCTTGCGGTATGTCTATCCCCCGCAGCTGCGCCGAGCGCACCAGGATATCGGCGACCGGTTCGCCGCCAACCTCGCGCTCGTTCAGTAACTCGATATCGGCACCCATGGCCCGCAGCAGGCTGATCACCCCGGTGCGCGTCGGGTTGATGCCGACGTGATCGAGCAGCAATTCCGAGCCCGGCGCGATGCTGGCCGCCACCATGAAAAACGCCGCGGAGGATATATCCGCGGGCACATCGATAGCCGTGGCCTGCAATGTGCCGCCACCCTGCAAACTGATGATGCCCTCGCTGTCGCGCTCCACCGAGTAGCCGAAGCCACGCAGCATGCGCTCGGTATGATCCCGGGTCGGCGCCGGTTCGGTGACCGAGGTCTGTCCGTCGGCATAGAGTCCGGCCAGCAGTACGCAGGATTTCACCTGGGCGCTGGCCATGGGCAGGTCGTAGTGAATGGCTTTGAGTTCGGCACCACCACCAATGCGCAACGGTGGCCTGCCACCCTCCGCGGATTCGATATCGGCACCCATCAGCTGCAGCGGCGTCATTACCCGGCCCATGGGCCGGCCACACAGGGAAGCATCGCCGGTCAGTTCACAGGCAAAGTCCTGCCCCGCCAGCAAACCCGACAGCAGTCGAATGGAGGTGCCGGAATTACCCAGGTCGATAGAGTTCGCCGGCGCCTGCAGACCGTGCAGACCCACACCGTGTATGGTCACGCGGCCGTTCGCCGGCCCCTCGATCTGAACACCCATGGCACGGAAGGCGGCCACGGTGGCCAGCGCATCCTCACCCTCGAGAAAACCCGATACACGGGTCACACCCTCGGCCAGGGATCCGAGCATAATCGAACGGTGGGAGATTGATTTATCGCCGGGAACACGGGCCTCGCCCTGCAGGGTGCCACCGGGCAGTAGTTTGAATTCCACTAGCCGTTTTCCCTGGCAGACTGGCCGCGGTGACCTGCCAGGAAGCCGTCACGGGCGGCCTTGGCATCGATAAACGTCTGCTCCATCGCGGCACCGTCACTGTCGGCCACCGCCTGGCGCAGGCTGGAAAGGTGTTCACTGAAATTGTCGATGGCTTTCAGCAATTCGTCGCGATTGGCCAGGGCGATATCGCGCCACATGACCGGGTCACTGGAAGCAATGCGGGTGAAATCCCGAAAGCCGCCGGCGGCAAAGCGGAAGATATCCTCGCTGAGTTCGCTGTTCGCCAGGGCATCGACCAGGCCGTAGGCCAGCACATGCGGCAGGTGGCTGGTGGCGGCGAGAATGGCGTCGTGTTCCATCACCCCCAGGTCCACAACCTCGGCGCCGGTACTGCGCCACATGGCCCGGATCAATTCCAGGGCGGCGGGATCGGTATCGTCAGTGGGAGTCAGGATCACCCGGTGATCGACGAACAGGTCCGCCTTCGAGGCGTCCACACCGCTGCTCTCGGCGCCCGCGATGGGGTGGCCGGGCACGAAGTTACTCGCGCCCGCGGCGGCCTGTACCAGGTTCCCCTTCACACTTGCCACATCCGTAATCACGGTATCCGCGCTTACCCGGGGCAGTATGTCTCGCAGCATATCGGCCGCGGTGAGTGTCGGTGTGCCGATAACCACGATATCGGCGCCGTCCAGGGCCTCGTCCAGGTCCAGGCTGTAACTGTCGATGACGCCCAGTTCGATGCCTTTCTTCAAAGACACATCGCGATAACCGTGCCCGGCAACATGGGCCGCGAATCCGGTTTGCTTGAGGGAACGTGCCAGTGAACCACCGATCAGGCCCAGCCCGATAACCAGGACTTTGTCTACCTGCTGAGTCACGAGCTAGAGAACCGCCTTGGGGTAGGAGCCAAGCGGCTTCAGGAGAATGGACTGCTCCTCCAGTTCGGAGACGATGGTGGCTATCGCCGGATCCTGCAGGTGGCCTTCAAACTCGATAAAAAAGACATAGGCCCACTTTTCCGTGCGCGAGGGCCGGGTATCGATCCGGGTCAGGCTGACGCCGGCATCGCGGAAGGGCTCCAGCAGGTCGAACAGGGCGCCGGGACGATTGCGACTGGAAACGATAATCGAGGTCTTGTCGTTGCCGCTGGGCGGAATGTCGTCGCGGCCGATGATGAGAAAGCGGGTGCTGTTGTGGGCCGAATCCTCGATATTCTCAAACAGCTTTTCCAGCTCGTATTGATCGGCTGCCATATCACCGGCGATCGCCGCCGTGCCCTCTTCGGCGGCTGCCAGCCTGGCCGCTTCGCCATTGCTGGACACGGCCACCTGTTTCACCCGGGGCCAGTACTGCTCCAGCCAGCCGCGGCACTGGGCCAGGGCCTGCTGGTGGGCGCAGATGCGCTGGATATTCTCGCCGTCCGTCTGCCCGCCGATCAGCAGGTGGTGGTGGATCTGCATTTCCACCTCGCCGCAGATCTTCAGGGTGGAGTCCATGAAATTGTCCAGGGTGTGGCTGACCATGCCCTCGGTGGAGTTTTCCACCGGCACCACCCCGTAGTTGCAGTCTTCCGCCTCGACCTGGTTGAAGACCGAGTCGATCGTGCCTTGGGGAATGCTCACCACCGCGTGGCCGAAGTGCTTGATGGTCGCCGCCTGGGTGAAGGTCCCCTCTGGCCCCAGGTAGGCCACCTGCATGGGTTTTTCCAGGGCCAGGCAGGCAGACATGATCTCGCGGAAAATATGCGCGACGTTTTCGCCGGCCAGGGGCCCGTCATTGCGGTCCTTGATACGGTTGAGCACCTGGGCTTCCCGCTCGGGCCGGTAGAACACCGCCTCCTGCCCGGACTCGCCGCGTTCCCGTGCTGCCTGCACCTCGTCCATCTTGATGTCCGCCACATCCTGGGCACAGCGTGCCCGCCGGTTGATCAGTTCCTGGATCTCCCGGTCGATGTTGTCGATTTCTTCGCGGACCTGGTCGAGGTCTTTTTCCTTACTCATTTTCAATCCATGCCATCAGTCGGCGTGGCGGGCTGCAAAATCCTGCATGAAGCTTATCAGAGCATCCACTGCTTGTTCACTTACCGCATTGTAGATGCTGGCGCGCATACCGCCCACGCTGCGATGGCCTTTAAGATTGAGCAGGCCCGCCTCCTCGGCCTCGGCGAGGAAGGTTTTATCCAGGTCGGGGTTGGCCAGGGTGAATGGCACATTCATCAGCGAACGACTCTCCAGCTCTACCGGGTTGGCGTAGAACGGGTTGTCATCGATAAGCCCGTAAAGCTTCGCTGCCTTGCGCCGGTTGATAAGCTCCATGGCCTCCAGCCCACCCTGCTCGGCGAGCCACTCGAATACCAGGCCTGCCAGGTAGAGGGCGAAGGTGGGGGGCGTGTTGTACATGGAATCGTTATCCGCCGCCGTCTTCCAGTTGAGCATGGCCGGGCAGCGCGGGTCGGCGCGATCCAGCAGATCCCGCCGTACGATCACCAGGGTCAGGCCCGCCGGGCCGATGTTCTTCTGGGCACCGGCATAGATCACCCCGTAGTCCGCGACATTGATGGGCCGTGACAGGATCGTGGAAGACATATCCACCGCCAGCGGCACATCCACCTGCGGTGTCCAGAAGAACTCGACACCACCGATGGTTTCATTGGGTGTGTAATGCAGGTAGGCGGCATCCTCGGACAAAGCCCACTGCTCCTGGGGCGGAATGCAGGCGAAATTATCGGCCTCCGCACTGGCTACCACGTTCACGTCCAGGTAGCGCCCGGCCTCGGCAATGGCTTTCTTCGACCACTGGCCGGTATTGAGGTAATCCGCTTTGCCGGTAGTCGCGCCCAGGTTGAGAGGCACTGCAGAAAACTGGCTGCTGGCACCGCCCTGCAAAAACAGCACGGCGTAATCATCCGGGATGCCCAGCAATTCGCGCAGGGTCTGTTCCGCCCGTTCGGCAATACCGACAATCTCCGGACTGCGGTGACTCATCTCCATCACCGACAGGCCGGCGCCATGCCAGTCAAGCATTTCATCGCGGGCTTTTTCCAGTACGGGTTCCGGCAGTGCCGCCGGGCCCGCACAAAAGTTGTAGCAACGAGCCATGTCTCGCTTCCTTTAATTCAGTGTGTTGTTTGCCTGGTGAGTGTTACTCGGGGGAATCTTCCGGCGGCTGTTCATCGGCAGGCGAACTTGCATCTGACGAATCCTCCGCCGCGACCGGCGCCACGGGAATATCTTCAGCCGCCTCGGCCAACTCGGCTTCGACCTGCGGCTCGTCGATACGCTCAACGCCCACCAGTTGCTCGCCCTGCTTGAGCTTGATTACCCGAACCCCCTGGGTATTGCGACCCTGTACGGAGACTTCATCTCCCCGGGTGCGCACCAGAGTACCCTGGTCGGAGATCAGCATCATCTCATCGCCGCTGAACACCTGCACTGCACCAACCAGCTCGCCGTTGCGCTCACTGGTCTGCATGGCGATCACACCCTGGGTACCACGACCCTTGGTGGGAAAATCCTCCACCTCGGTGCGTTTGCCATAACCGTTCTGGCTGACGGTCAATACCTTGCCGTCCGAGGCCGGAATAATCAGGGAGATCATGCGCTGGCCATCCGCCAGTCTGATACCGCGAACACCGCGGGCAGTACGGCCCATGGCGCGAACGTCAGTTTCCCTGAAGCGCACGGCCTTGCCCGAGGTACTGAACAGCATCACGTCCTTGGATCCGTCGGTAATGGCAGTCCCAACCAGCACGTCGCCCTCTTCCAGTTCCAGGGCCCGCAAACCGACGCTGCGCTGGCGCCTGAAATCGGTCAGCGCGGTTTTCTTGACCGTGCCGTTGGCAGTGGCCATGAATATGTAGTGCCCCTCGGTGTACTCGTGCACCGGCAGGATGGAAGTGACGCGCTCGCCCTCATCCAGGGGCAGCAGGTTCACCATCGGCCGGCCGCGCGAACCCCGCCCGGCAACGGGGATATGGAATACCTTGAGCCAGTACACCTTGCCCACGTTCGAGAAGCAGAGGATGGTGTCGTGGGTATTGGCGATCAGCAGGTGCTCAACGAAATCCTCGTCCTTCACCTTGGTCGCCGATTTGCCCATGCCACCGCGGCGCTGGGCCTGGTAATCGGTCAGGGGCTGGGTCTTGGCATAGCCACCGTGGGAAATCGTCACCACCCGGTCTTCCTCGGTGATCAGGTCCTCGACCGTAAGGTCGTGGGCGGAATCGGTGATTTCCGTACGGCGTTCGTCACCGTAGCTCTCGACCACTTCCTGCAGTTCCTCGCGGATCACCTGCTTGAGGCGCTCCGGGTCGGAGAGAATCTCCAGGTACTCGGCAATCTCCGCCAGCTTTTCCTGGTATTCCTGGATCAGCTTCTCGTGCTCGAGGCCGGTCAGGCGGTGCAGGCGTAGTTCGAGGATGGCCTGGGCCTGGGCCGGTGACAGGTAATACTTGCCGTCACGCAGGCCGTATTGCTCCTCCAGGCCGTCGGGCCGGCAGGCATCGCTGCCGGCGCGCTCCAGCATGGCGCTGACTTCGCCCGGCTGCCAGGCCTGTGCGACCAGTTTCTCGCGGGCCTCGGCCGCGTTGGGCGAGGTCTTGATCATTTCGATCACCGGGTCGATGTTGGCCAGGGCGATAGTCAGGCCTTCCAGCACGTGGCCGCGCTCGCGGGCCTTGCGCAGCAGGTATACCGTGCGCCGGGTAACCACCTCGCGGCGATGGCGGACGAAGGCCTCGATGACCTGTTTGAGGTTGAGTACCTTGGGCTGGCCATCGACCAGGGCCACCATGTTGATGCCGAAGACGGACTGCAGCGCGGTTTGCGCATACAGGTTATTGAGTACCACATCGCCGACTTCGCCGCGGCGCAACTCGATGACCACGCGCATACCGTCCTTGTCGGACTCGTCGCGCAGCTCGGTTATGCCCTCGATTTTCTTGTCCTTGACCAGCTCGGCAATCTTTTCGATCAGTCGGGCCTTGTTGACCTGGTAGGGCAACTCGTGGATGAGGATCGTATCCTTGCCCTTCTTCTCGTCGGTGATGATTTCGGTTTTGGCCCGCACGTAGATACGACCGCGACCATTGCGGTGTGCCTGCACAATACCCGCACGGCCGTTGATGATGGCGCCGGTGGGGAAATCGGGGCCCGGGATGTGCTGCATCAGGCCGTCAACGTCGATGTCCTGGTCGTCCAGGTAGGCCAGACAGGCGCTGACCACCTCGGTCAGGTTGTGGGGCGGAATATTGGTGGCCATACCCACGGCGATGCCGGAGGAGCCGTTGACCAGCAGGTTGGGAACCCGGGTCGGCAGGACTTCCGGGATCTGCTCCGTGCCATCGTAGTTGGGCACGTAGTCCACGGTTTCCTTGTCCAGGTCCGCCAGCAGGTCGTGGGCGATCTTCTGCATGCGGATTTCGGTGTAACGCATGGCGGCTGCGGAATCGCCATCGATAGAGCCGAAGTTGCCCTGGCCGTCCACCAGCATGTAGCGCAGAGAGAAGGGCTGTGCCATACGCACGATGGTGTCGTATACCGCTGAATCTCCGTGTGGGTGATATTTGCCGATCACGTCACCGACAATACGGGCGGACTTCTTATAAGCCTTGTTCCAGTCGTTGTTGAGCTCGTTCATCGCGAATAACACACGCCGGTGGACGGGCTTGAGACCGTCTCGAACGTCCGGCAGTGCCCGCCCGACAATCACGCTCATGGCGTAGTCAAGGTAGGATTGCTTCAGCTCGTCTTCGATGTTTACAGGCAGGATTTCTTTGGCTAGTTCACCCATGTACTACTTGTTCCGGACCCTGAGGAGATAAACGACAAATTATAAAGAATGCGGCAATTTATAGCCATTTATTTCCTGTTTTATGGGTATACTTCCCGCCCATGATCAGCAGCCCTGAGCCAATTAACGGGGAGCCATCAGCCCCATGATAAGCAGCGCAGACACTATTATCCGCGCCGACTGGGTAGTACCCGTAATTCCGGCGGGAACCGCCCTCAAAGACCATGCCGTGGCCATCAGCGGCGGTGAAATCGCCGCCATCCTGCCCGCCGCAGAAGCCGCCGGAATCGACGCCGGGGAAAGCTTCGACCTGCCCGGGCATGTCTTGCTGCCGGGCCTGATCAATATGCACGGCCACGCGCCCATGAGCCTGCTGCGCGGTTATGCCGACGACGTGCCACTGATGCCCTGGCTGGAGGAACATATCTGGCCGGTAGAGGGTGCCCATATCAGCCCGGAGTTTGTCCGCGATGGTGTCGACCTGGCACTCGCTGAGATGCTGCGCGCGGGCACTACCTGTTTCAGCGATATGTATTTCTTCCCCAACGTGGTGGCGGAGCAAAGCCAGCATGCGGGCATGCGCTGCCAGATCACCTTCCCGGTCTTCGACTTTCCCAGCGCCTGGGGCAGTGGGCCGGAGGACTACATCAGCAAGGGCCTGGCCCTGCGGGATGATCTCAAACACAGCGACCTGGTCACGGTGGTATTCGGGCCCCACGCGCCCTACACGGTAGCCGATGAAGCCCTGCAGAAAGTTGCCATGCTGGCCAACGAACTCGATTTGCCGGTCCATATTCACCTGCACGAAACCAGCGGCGAGGTGGCCGAGGCACTACAGGCCACGGGCGAACGGCCGCTGGCCCAGCTAAACCGGTTTGGCCTGATCGGCCCCCGCACCCAGTGTGTGCACATGACCGACCTCAACAGCGAGGACATCGAGTTACTGGCCAGCGTCGGCGCACATGTCATCCACTGCCCGGAATCCAATATGAAACTGGCCTCCGGCCGGTGCCCGGTGGCAGAGCTGGAAGCAGCCGGCGTCAACGTGGCCCTGGGTACCGACAGCGCCGCCAGCAATAATGACCTCAGCCTGTTTGGGGAGATGCGCAGCGCGGCAATGCTGGCCAAGCTCGGCAGCGGCGATGCGACCGCACTGCCGGCAGCGCAGGTACTGGAAATGGCCACCATCAACGGCGCGCGGGCCATGGGTCTGCAGGACAGCCTCGGCAGCCTCGAGGTGGGCAAGCTGGCGGACATCATCGCCGTGGACATGGCCCAGCCGGAAACCCAACCCCTGTATAACCCGGTCTCGCAACTGGTTTACGCCGCCCACGCCAGCCAGGTCAGTCACAGCTGGGTGGCCGGTAAGAACCTGTTGCGCGACCGCCAGCTCACCCAGCTCGATCTCGACAGTGTGGTCGAGCGCGCCGGATCCTGGGCGGACAGAATCAACACCTGGAGGGCGGAGCAGTGAGCGCTGCAGATCTCAATGTCGACCCAAAGGAAATCAGCAAGTTCGAGGAACTCGCCTCGCGCTGGTGGGACCGCAACAGCGAATTCAAGCCACTGCATGACATCAATCCCCTGCGCGCCAATTTCGTCGACCGCTATTCGCCCGTGGCAGGAAAATCCCTGATCGATGTGGGCTGCGGCGGCGGCATTCTCGCCGAAGCCATGGCCCATCGCGGCGCCACCGTGACGGGTATCGATATGGGCGAGGCGCCGCTGAGTGTGGCCCGCATTCACCAGCTCGAATCCGGGGTCGAGGTCGACTACCAGCAGAGCACCGCGGAACAAATGGCGGAGGAACACCCGGCGGCCTTCGATATCGTCTGCTGCCTGGAAATGCTCGAGCATGTACCCGACCCGGCCGCCGTGGTAGCAGCCTGTGCCGATCTCTGCGTCGCCGGTGGCAGCCTCTACTTCTCGACCATCAATCGCAACCCGAAGTCCTATGCCTTCGCCATTGTCGGCGCCGAGTATATTCTCGACCTGCTGCCCCGCGGCACTCACGATTACACGCGCTTCATAAAGCCGTCGGAACTGGCGAGCTGGATTCGCGGCGCCGGGCTGGAGCTCCGCGAGATGACCGGGTTGCTCTACAACCCTATCACCAAAAAATACCGCCTCGACGAGAGAGACCTGAGCGTCAATTACATGCTCCGAGCGGTTAAGCCGGAATGAGCGGAGGCTTCCCCGCCAGGCTTGAAGCCGTGGTCTTCGACCTGGACGGCACCCTGCTCGACACCGCGCCCGAATTCATCGGCGTGGTGCAACAACTGCGGGCAGAGCATGATCTCGGGCCTCTGCCGGAGCATGAAATCCGCGCCACCGTCTCCGACGGCGCCAGGGCCATGGTAGCCCTGGCCCTTTCGATCAGCGAGGCCGACGAGATCTTCGAGAGCAAGCGACAGCGTTTCCTGGAGATCTACGCCGGCGGCCTCGGTAGCGACACTACACCCTATGCCGGCATCGAGGACTTGCTGGAACTCCTGGATGACGCGGGGATCGCCTGGGGTATTTCCACCAACAAGCCCAGCTACCTGACCAATCCGTTAATAGAGAGCATGGCTTTTACGCCTCCGCCGGCGAGTATTGTCTGCCCGGATCACGTCAGCCAACCCAAGCCCAACCCGGAACCCCTGCTGCTAAACTGTAAACAGCTGCAATGTGATCCTGCCAATGCGGTGTACGTCGGCGATCATTTGCGCGACATTGAAGCGGGCCGCGCCGCGGGCATGTATACCATTGCCGCAGCCTATGGCTACATTCACGAGCGGGAGGATCCGCAAAGCTGGGGCGCCGACCAGGTGGCGTCCGACGGCCATGCACTGGCGGGATTGATTAGCGCCGCCTTCGACTGAGAGGAGTAACACCGTGGGCGCGATACCTGCCGACTACAGCCCCGCCGCCGATCTGCTGGCGAACAAGATAATACTGGTTACAGGCGCCGGTGACGGTATCGGCAAGGTTGCCGCGACTACCTACGCCAGCCATGGCGCCACCGTAATCTTGCTGGGCCGCACCGTCGCTAAACTGGAATCCGTCTACGATGAGATCGAAGCCGCCGGTCACCCATTGCCAATCATCTTCGAGATGGACCTGCTCACCGCCAGTGGCGAGGACTATACGGCGCTGGCCGAAGGTATTACCGAGCAGTTTGGTCGCCTCGACGGTCTCCTGCACAACGCATCCATACTCGGTGAGCGCAGCCCCATAGAGTCCGCGAAAATCAAGGAGTGGCACGATGTCATGCAGGTCAATGTCAACGCCCAGATGATGCTGACCCGGGCGCTGCTGCCCCTGCTGCAGGTCGCACCCTCTGCTTCGGTGATATTTACCTCATCCGGCGTCGGCCGCACCGGACGCGCCTACTGGGGCGCCTACGCGGTATCCAAGTTCGCCACCGAGGGGCTCATGCAGGTGCTGGCCGATGAACTGGAGAACACCAGCGAGGTGCGGGTTAACAGCCTCGACCCGGGTGCTACCCGGACCGCAATGCGCACCGCGGCCTACCCGGCGGAAGATCCCAATACCCTGAAGACCGCTGCAGACATCATGCCCGCCTATCTCTATCTCATGGGTGATGACAGCAGAACTCTGAACGGACAGGCCCTGGACGCATGAAATTTCCGCGGAGACGGATCGCTTACATATTGTTGGGCGTCCTCTTCGTGCTGGTCATTAGCACGCTGTGGGCCTACCGAGCCTACTTCTCCTCCACCGATGCTGCCATCCGCCATGCCGAGGCTTTCCTGTTCCGGCGCATGACCGTCGCCCAGCTGGCCGAACAGGGTGAATATCGTTTCTTTTATGCCACCAATCGCGCGCCGGGCGAGAATACAGGGGAACTTAACGAGCGCTACACCCGCGAACGCGAGCAATCCCTGAAGTTTGGAACCTTCGATGCCGCCATCCAGCCGACCCTGGGACTGGGCATGTTGATCAACCCCACCGAGTGGTTCCAGAACGAGGAGATCCGCCTTAAAAACGTTGCCCCGCTGGCGCCGGGGGAATTTGTCGGGCAACTCCGACAACAGATAGAGGAGTCACCCTACCAGGGCGTGCTGGTCGTGGTGCACGGTTTCCGCGAGCGCTTTCCCTCCGCATTACGCAAGACAGCCTTTCTCGGCCATGTGCTGGACATCAACGCGCCGCTGCTGGTCTTCGACTGGCCCGGCAACCAGGGGTCTTCACTGGGGGGTTACCGCCGTGCCCACGAGGTAGCCCGGGAGTCGGGCACCGAACTGGCCCGCTTACTGGAGATGGTGATCGACGAGGTACAACCGCAGCGCTTGTGGGTGTTTGCCAACAGCATGGGAGCACAGGTGGTCGCCGATGCCTTTGGTGCGCTGCACCAGCAGCCCCGGTTCGCCGACGCCCCAACCGAAATCGAAGATGTCATACTCACCGCACCCGATGTAGCCATGGATGAGTTCGACGAAAGTTTCTCCGGGGAAATTGCTGCCCTGACCGATGAGCTGACAGTCTATGTCTCCTCCAATGACCGGGCGCTACTGGTCAGCCGCATCGTCAACCGCGGACCCCGGCGTGGCGAAAGCACGCTACAGCCCGACCAGCTGGATGAGGCAGTGCGAGTCGCCGGGATGACCACACCCGGCGATGACTCCGTGACCCTCGTCGATGTCACGCCGGTCAACCGCACCCGCAATTTCCACAACTTCAGCCTGGAGACGCCGGAGTTTTTCGATGACCTGTTCCTGCGGCTGACTAATGAGGACACGCCGCGCAGTCGCCTCATCTACCGGGTTCAAACACCGGAAGAACAGGTGTACTGGGTACTGACAAGAGGGCGATGACATGATTCGCATACTGTGGAGGACTCTGCTGACGCTCGTGGTCCTGTTACTGGCCACACTCTATGGCCTCAGCACCACCTGGCCGGAGCCGGCCATCTGGCACACGGTTGAGCTGGACGAAGAATTCGACCGGGGCAAACTGAACGAGATTGACAGTTTCGCCGCCTACCTCGAACTGGAATCACGCCTCTTCGAACAACTGCAATCCGAGGTGTACGCACACACTGCCAGCGGCCCCAACCATCGTCTCGAGCGTTTCAGCACCGGCAGCACAGTTGATCCCAGCGGCCGCCAGCCCAATTGGAACCGCAGCTTCCAACTCGATGTCGAGAATCCCAGAGGCGCCGTGCTGTTGTTGCACGGCATGTCGGACTCTCCCTACAGCCTGCGCGCGCTGGGCGAGGCGCTACACCGCAATGGCTACCAGGTGTTGGGCCTGAGATTACCCGGTCACGGCACCGCACCCTCGGGCCTGCTGGAAGTCCACTGGCAGGACATGGCCGCGGCAGTGAAACTTGCGGCACAACACCTCGCCGCAGGGGTCGGCGGTGACCGGGTACACATGATCGGTTATTCCACCGGCGCACCGCTGGCCCTGAATTTCACCCTGGACGCCGAACAGGACCCATTGCTGGAGTCACCTGCCAGCGTGGTCCTGGTGTCACCGGCCCTGGGTATCAGCCCGGCGGCGGTTATGGCCCAGTGGAACCGGCGCCTCTCCTACCTGCCCGGGCTGGAGCACCTGGCCTGGCTGGACATGCTGCCGGAGTTCGATCCCTACAAGTACAACTCCTTTGCCACTAATGCCGCCGAGCAGGTGCACCTGCTCACCCGCGCTGTGGCAGCTCGCATTTCCGCAAGGACGGAGGCGGGCGACGCGCCACCCCTGCCGCCCATCCTGGTCCTGAAATCCACCGTGGATGCGACGGTCTCCACCCACGCCGTGGTCGACAACCTGCTGCGCCACGTCAACACCGGTCGTCACGAGTTTGTGCTGTTCGACATCAACCGCCAGGACATGACAGCCAGCATACTGGTGAGTGACCCGGGGCCACTGACCAACGAATTGATGAACGACCCACTACTGCCCTTTACCCTGACGGTGATCGGCAATGAAAACCCCGACAGCACGCAGGTCGTGGCCCGCCACAAGCCACCGTTTTCGGTAGAGGTAAACAGCAGCGAACCACTCGATGCGGTGTGGCCGCGCCAGGTCCTGTCCCTCTCCCATATCGCCCTGCCCTTTCCACCGGACGATCCGCTTTACGGCAGCATCAACCCAAAAAATGAGGCTGAAATCTACCTGGGCCACCTGGCGATACAGGGCGAGAGAGGGTTACTGAAGTTTTCTTCCGACTGGTTGATCAGGCTGCGGCACAACCCATTCTTCGACTACTTCGAAGACCGCGTCATCGAATGGGTAAATGGCAGCAACGAGGGCGGGGAAGATCGCGATGAACTTTGACGGCGGGCAAACACTGATCCTGGCAATTCTCACCCTGTTCCTGGGCAAGTTTCTCAATCACCATATAACCTTTCTGCGCAGCTACAACATCCCGGAGCCGGTCACCGGCGGTGTGCTGGTATCCGTGGGCTTTGCAATCCTTTATTCCATCACCGGCGATGTTGCGAGTTTCGACCTGGCGGACCGGGATGCCTTACTGGTGGTCTTTTTTACCTGCGTCGGCCTCAATGCCAAGTTCAGTACCTTGTTCGCCGGTGGCAAGCCGCTGCTGATCCTGATCGCCTGTGCCTCGGCCTTCCTGGTGATGCAGAACCTGACCGGCATCGGCGTCGCCTACCTGCTGGATGCGCCGCTGCTGTCCGGACTGCTTGGTGGTTCTGTATCGCTCAGTGGCGGCCATGGCACGACGATCGCCTGGACGCCGATATTCCGCGATGAGCTGGGTATCGAAAATGCCATGGTGATCGGGATCGCGGTGGCCACCTTCGGACTGGTTATCGGCGGCATCGTCGGCGGACCTATCTCGCAGTTCCTGATCAACCGCTACCAACTGAAGGCGGCAAGCCAGGACGATGATTACATCGTCGGACTACCCGATGCCTTCAGCGAAGCAGACGCCGGCGGCGCCATCGCCGCGGGCCACGAGCATATCAACGTGGATACGATCCTCACTTGTCTGCTGGTGATCGCGATCGCCGGGGGCATTGGCATGGAGATCAGCGACCAGGCGGGTGGGATGGGCGTGAAACTTCCCGATTTCGTGGGCGCCCTGCTCGCCGGGATACTGCTGACCAACCTGGCGCCTCCGTTGCTCAAGGGCGTACCCTGGCCCTCAGGTGGCAACTCACTGGCGCTCATATCAGATGTCAGCCTCAGCCTGTTCCTGGCGATGTCACTGATGAGCCTGCAGCTGTGGTCGATCGTCAGCGTGGCGGGACAGCTGCTGTTACTCCTGGCCGCACAACTGGCAATGATCACTGCCTGGGTGGTGTTTGTGATTTTCCCACTGATGGGGAAGACCTATGACGCTGCCGTGATGGCAGGGGGTTACG